>Ga0307978_1000008_pt1 | contig 202939 bp, 129 predicted proteins | sample OrgLakmetage1056_FD_203151 | JGI IMG/M metagenome (GOLD analysis project Ga0307978, IMG submission 203151) | Saline water microbial communities from Organic Lake, Antarctica - #1056 | ecosystem: Environmental > Aquatic > Non-marine Saline and Alkaline > Saline | place: Antarctica: Organic Lake... | reverse complement strand
GCAACAATTGCGAGTTGCCCCAGTTCCACACCGATGTTGAACGCCAGGAGCTGGGCCACCAGCTGGTTTTCCTGCCCGGGCATCAGGCTGGAGCGCAAAAAGTTGGAAAACCCCATACCATGGATGATCCCAAAGAGGGCTGCAAACCCATAGTTTACCTTCATTGTCCGGTCCCAGACCCGGTTGCTCGTTGCTTTGCGGTGCGCTACTACGTTGTAAATGGCCGTAAGGGCAATCGTTACCGGGATCAGGAATTCTATCCAGGCGGCATTGACCGGCAGGATGCCCAATACAGCAAGGGCGAGCGTAATGGAATGGCCAATGGTAAAGGCGGTTGCCAGGAGCGCCACACTTTTCCACTCCCGGAGCCGGTAAATGGCACAAAGCGCGATGATAAACAGAATATGGTCGTAGCCTTTGAGGTCGGAAATATGGCTAAACCCCAGCTGCAGATAAGTTTGAAATACAGATTGCATAGGTTGTGCAATTTGATGGGGCGTAAAAATAGAGACTATTTTCACAGATCGATAGAATCCATGAGATAACTCTGTTTGCCCATCACGGTTTATGAGCTGCTGGTTTGAAAAGGATGTCGTTAGTGTACTCGTTTTCAGTCAGCATAAAAACAAAGCACCGCTCCGGGTATTCTCCGAAACGGTGCTCTTTATGTTATAAGCTTAGGGTTAATGCCCCAATTGCATAGGCTTAGTAACGGTAGTATTCCGGCTTGTAAGGCCCTCCAACTTTTACGCCTATGTAGTCAGCCTGGTCCTCACGCAGGGTTTCCAGCTCTGCACCAATCTTAGCCAGGTGCAGGCGGGCAACCTCCTCGTCAAGGTGCTTGGGCAGGGTGTACACTTCGTTACCGTATTTACCGCCATTGGTCCAAAGCTCGATTTGTGCCAATACCTGATTGGTGAAGGAGTTGGACATTACGAAAGAGGGGTGCCCGGTTGCACAACCGAGGTTGACCAAACGGCCTTCTGCAAGCAGAAGGATGTCCTTACCATCAATAGTATACTTATCTACCTGTGGCTTGATTTCCGTCTTGGTGTGGCCATGCTCGCGGTTGAGGTAAGCAACGTCGATTTCGTTATCGAAGTGGCCGATGTTACAAACGATCGCCTTATCTTTCATCATCTTGAAGAGCTTCTCGCTGATGATATCTTTGTTACCGGTTGCGGTGACGATGATATCGGCACGAGGAACCGCGTTCTCCATGCGCTTCACTTCAAAGCCGTCCATAGCGGCCTGAAGGGCACAGATGGGGTCAATTTCGCTCACAATCACCCGGCATCCTGCACCGTGCAGCGAAGCAGCTGTGCCTTTACCTACGTCACCGTAGCCTGCAACCGAAGCGACTTTACCCGCCATCATTACGTCTGTAGCGCGGCGGATTGCATCTACTGCCGATTCTTTACAGCCGTACTTGTTGTCAAATTTAGACTTGGTTACAGAGTCGTTGACATTGATAGCCGGCATAGGCAGCGTGCCCTTCTTCATACGCTCGTACAGGCGGTGTACGCCGGTAGTGGTTTCTTCGCTCAGTCCCTTTACACCATCGATAAGTTCGGGGTGCTTGTCCAGTACGGTGTTGGTCAGGTCGCCACCGTCATCAAGAATCATGTTAAGGGGCTGGCCATCTTTGAATGCAAACAGGGTCTGCTCAATGCACCACCAAAATTCCTCATCGGTCTGGCCTTTCCAGGCATAAACGGGGATCCCAGCCGCTGCAATGGCAGCCGCAGCATGGTCTTGCGTAGAGAAGATGTTGCAGGAAGACCAGGTCACGTCAGCGCCCAGCTCTACCAGTGTTTCGATCAGAACTGCTGTCTGAATAGTCATGTGCAGGCAGCCGGCAATGCGTGTGCCCTTGAGGGGCTTAGACTCGCCGTACTTTTCACGCAGGGCAATGAGTCCTGGCATTTCAGCTTCTGCGAGTTCGATTTCTTTACGGCCCCAGTCCGCCAGGTTAATATCCTTAACCTTGTATTTCAGCTTTTGATCTACTGATTGCATCAAAGAATTGGTTTTTAAAGTGAAGATAAATCTAAGCGCAAAAGGTTTTTTCGCACTATTTTGCCGCAAAAATAAGGTATTTCGCGGGCTTATTCAATTTTGAGCGTCAGGCAATTGTAGAAACTACAGTTTAATCCACTTGCCTTCATTCGGTGGCGCTTTATAGTGATCGAGTTTTTGGAAAAGTTCGGGCAGGCTGGAAGCCGTCATCGTGAGCTCTCGGTGCGCCGGTTTCAGAAAACCTTCTGCTGCCATATGATCGAGCTGTTGGAGAAGCAAATCAAAATAGCCATTCACATTGAGAAAGCAGACCGGATGCTGGCCCTGACCTACCTGAGCCAGCGTAAGCATCTCAAACACTTCGTCCATTGTGCCGTAGCCGCCCGGCAATACGATGACCGCATCCGAAAGTTGTGCCATCTTAATCTTTCGTTCGTGCATGCTGTCCACAACGTACAAGTGGCTCAGTCCTTCGTGGCAGACTTCGGCCTTCCGCAGGAAAAACGGGATTACTCCGATAACTTCTCCTCCAGACTCCAATACGCCTTCAGCGACCTCGCCCATCAGGCCTACCTTGCCTGCTCCGTAAACCAGCCGGATGCTGCGTTGCGCTAATTGCTTCCCGACTTCCCGGGCCGTCTCAGCATATAATGGGTGACTGCCTTTGTTGGCACCACAAAAAACGAGTGCTGACTTCATACCTGGTTTTTTATTGAATGATGGATTGATATATCCAATACCCAAAAAACGCGAGTAGAATTAAAAAGTTGGTCACCGCCTGCCCTATCAGCGTAATCACTGCAGATTTCCAAAGCAGCGCCCACCAATGGGGCTGGAAAACACGATTCATCGCGTAATACCAGTAGCCGAACATACCGATAATAAGCATAGGGCCGGCAATGTTTTCATTCCAAGTGATTAACGGGACGATTAAAATATAGAGGAGTGTTTGGATATTGAAGAGGTAGGTGTTGATTACCAAATGCTCGGCAAAGTTATAGCCGCTCTTGCGAAAAAGGAGGTAAGACCCTATAGCCTGACCAGGCAGCGACAGAACAAAGAAGATGTTGAAGTACCTTTGCATGGCTATGGTTAGCAGGCGAATAGATTCCTGAAGCAAGGGCGAAAGGAGGTCAGCTGCTCCGCCTTCTTTAAAATTCTGCCAGAGCGGCTCCCCAAGCGGTAGCACACGCAGCGAGAGAAAGGTGGCTAAGGTCACCAACAGCGCCAGCATTGGGAGTGGCTTCATCATACGTTTTCTATCCTCCTGCAGGAATTCAACAACTGCCTGCCTTGGGCGCAAGAGTAGTTGTTTGACGGTGTATCCAAAGCCCTTTTCCAGATTGGCAATCAGCAGCAGCTCATTAGCGAGGTAGCGGAGGGTAATGCGTTCCGGGGTAGATTCCTGGGGCATAGGCTATAGTTTTGTAGTGCCAATTTAATATTTTCAAACGAATTGCCGCACTTTTACCATCTCCTGCTTTTTCAGGCTTCCTTTTTGGGTTTTGATATCAAAAGGAACAAATTGCCGTTAGTTAGAGCGTGTTTGGATTTTGATCTTCTGATCGAAAATCTGCAATTTTTTGATTAGACGAGGCATGAAAACCGGAGTTTAGCCCTAGCTAAATAGCCTGTCCCGCAGTATTGCGGGAAGGATTTTCGGAACGAAGTATAATCAAAAAAGTGTTGTTTGCAGACCGATTACTAAAGTCCAAACACGCTCTTAAACAGATCAGATTTGCCGACGTATGAAACCATTGCTTTTTCTCTTCTCCGTGTTTTTGCTGGGCCATTGCCTACTCGCTGCCCAGTCCACCAGTACAGGTACTTCCTTTTTGCTGGGCTACATAGAGGATTTTGATTTGATCTTTACTGATGATCCTTCGTTTGCGGTGACCGTTAATGAAGCCGGGGTAGGTACAGTCTTCCTGGAGGCAATAGATGTAAATGGCTGTGTGTATTCCGCAGCGATTGAGGATAACCTGATAGACTGTGGGGACCCCTGTGAGGATTTACCTGAGTTGCAACTGAATGTCTCCGGTCCGCTTTGCCTGGACTCTACCCTTGCGTTTAGTGACAGTGGTGCCAATTTGATGACTTACGATTGGACTTTTTCCAACCTGGCTTCAAGTACGGAGCCCACCCCTGAGCTTGTCTTCGAGGAAACCGGGTTGTTTACTGCTGCTTTAACAGGAGTGGATACCAACGGCTGTATCCGCACCGGAAGCTTATCCTTTGAAATTGAGGTGTGTGAAGAGGATGACCCCTGCCTGGCTAATCCGGAACTACAAATCATCGGTGATAGTATAGTCTGCCTGGGCGATGCCGCGAACTTCTCTGCTTCCGGCCCGGACAGTATTGTGATTTATGACTGGAATCTGGATATAGGCGGTAACTCCGATGAGACCATGCCCTCGGTCACCTACGAAGAGAATGGCATTTACAGCATTGTCCTGGTGGTGGTGGATAACGGGGGCTGCACTTATAGCGATAACTTCAGTTTTGAAGTGCGCTTTTGCGAACCCGATGGTGGCTGTACCTATATTTTCCCAAACGTCTTTTCCCCCAACGGAGATGGTACCAATGATACCTTTGGTTTGCTCCGAAACTGTCCGGTCAGCGGTTATGAAATGAGGGTTTTCAACCGTTGGGGCGGTATTGTTTTTGAGAGTGATGATCCGGACACAGGTTGGGATGGGCGGTTCAACGGTAAAGACGCACCGATTGAAGTGTATTTTTACCAGGCGTTCGTGGAAACCCTAAATGATGAAATTATCGAACTTAGCGGTGATTTCACTTTGCTCCGTTAGGGCTATAGTCTGGCAATACAGAATTCACAAATCTTGGGTTGGTGGGCTTTAAACAAGAAACGATGAATGCCTGGATATTAAACCAAACATTCATCGTTCCTTGTATGGACTATTTGCAATGGTAAGTACCTCCGTATAAAGGGGGGCAAGCCGGATTAAGAGGACTCCGGAATCAGCTTTTGATAATGCTCAAACCGTTGAAAGATCTGATCTACATAAGTGACGGGCTCAATGCCCCGTACGTAGCCATAGTCCACTACCGGATCATTGTAGTACTTGGGGTAGGACAGTCGTTTTACAAACGTCTCCACGTTGTTGTCCCAGATGCCCGGATCCTTCTCATACTTTTCGGCAAGCTGTTGGGCATCCACCACATGCTGATAGCCGCAGTTATAGGATGCAAGGGTGAACTTCACTCGCTGCACACTATCGGGGATGCTTTCCCAGCGCTGGTAAAGTTCGTAGAGGTAGGTGGTTCCTGCTTCGAGATTGTCTTCGGGGTTCGAACGGTCTGTAACACCAAGCTCTCTGGCTGTAGCGGGCATCAATTGCATTAACCCTTTTGCCTTCGCCCAGGAAGTGGCGGAAGGGTTAAACTGGGATTCCTGATAGATGAGTGCGCTTAGAAAGCGCCAGTCCCAGCCCAGGGTGTCCGAAAAGCGCTGGACAACACTATCGTAGCGACTGATTTTGCCACCGGCTTCGCTGTAAAATTCGCTTTCGATACGCGTCCGGAAAGCACGTTTGTTTTTAAAGTACCGGTTGTAAATGACGTAATAATCGGTTTGTTCCCGCATATCCTCAATCCATTTGTTGAGGACCTGAAGCAGCTGCGGTGAATTTTTACGTACCGCCCATGCAGCGCGCTGAGAAAAACTAATGGGCGTACTCACATCAAGTATGGGATAGTAGGCGCTGTTGATCTCGGCAATATTGTCATCGGCAACCGTATATTCCAAGTCACCCGTTACTACTTTTTTAATGATCCGTCCGGTAGAAAGATCTCCCGAAACAGTATCAATATAGATATTACCGCCAATCTCCTGCTCAAGGTTTTGCAGCCGGTCGAAGTAGGAAGAGGACAAGCGTACGGAAACCGTATCCTCAATTAATTCAATAGGATCGGAAACCAGTTGTTGTTCTATTTCATGCAGTTTTTGTTGCCGCCAGTCTTCAGGTTTGCGCTGCACAAGGACCTGCTTGGTTAAGAACAAATAGCTTGAGAAATCAATATATTGCTTTCTGGGCTGTGTGATGGTCAAGCCATGCGCAATGAGGTCGCCTTCGCCCCGGTTTAGCATGTTAATAAGCTCGTCCAGATTGAAGGCGGGGATGATTTCGAGCTCGACCCCCAACTCCTCCGCCAGGCGGGTTAGCAGCTCATATTCAAAGCCCATCGGCTGCCCGCGGTAGAGGAAGTAGCTGGTCTCACTGTACACCATAATAGCGCGCAGCACGCCGGATGATTTAATCTCCTCCAGGTCCCGTTCAACCAGCGGGAAGGCTGCTTCGGGGCTTACGGATCGAGAGTCATCAGGCGTATCACAAGCAAAGCATGTAAATAGCAGAAAAAGCAGAAAAAAGATAAACCTTTGCATACCAGGGTTTTATTTAAACAACGGGGTAAAGGCACCAAAGGTTTGATTTACAGGGTATCTACAAATCTAATGGCAGCCGCCTGATTGGTGGCTAAAGGGACGTTGTGCACATCACACAGGCGCATTAGCATGTTGACATCTACTTCATGAGGGTGTTTACCCAGCGGGTCCCGGAAAAAGATAACCATGTCGACTTTGCCTTCTACCAGACGGCTGGCAATTTGGGCATCGCCTCCCATCGGGCCGCTTTCCATGCGCTCTACCTCCAGGCCGGCGCGCTCCAGGTGAGAACCGGTGGTGCCGGTGGCAATCAAATCAATATTCTTTTGCTTAAAAAGTGCTGCATGGTCCTTTATAAAGGCCACCATTTCCGGCTTTTTGCCGTCGTGTGCAATAATAGCGATGGTTATATTCATAAATTGCTGTTTTATAAGATGATAGCTTAGCGTAGGCTATTAGCAGCTCGGGTCGCAGTTAAAGTTATGCTTCCCGGAGAACTATGCCAGTGTACTGTTGTTCCTTGGTTGTAATATTCAGTGTGCTTTCGTGCACTAATTTTGATAATTCTAAACTTAAAACCAAGTTAACATGAAGAAACTGTTAAGCTCAATCGTTGCTTTGGCTCTCGTAGCCGTTATGGCGCCACAGGCTGTTGCCCAAATTATGACTCCTGCTCCCAGCCCTGCGGCTGAACTGGAGCAAACGGTAGGTCTGACTGATATCCAGATCAATTACTCCCGCCCAGGCGTCAAAGGCCGTACGGTCTTTGCTGATGACGGACTGGTGCCTTACGGTAAGGTCTGGCGCTTTGGCGCAAATGCAGCGACTAAGTTTACTTTCGATAAGGATGTTGTTGTAGGCGGCAAAGAAATGGGCGCTGGCGAATACGCTGTACTTTGCAAGCCAATGGCAAAAGAGTGGATGCTAATGTTCTACCCTTACGAGTCAGGTAGCTGGGGCAGCTACGTGGAGAAAGACCCTGCTGCTACGGTCGCTGTAAAGTCGATGAAAAACTCAGCTATGGTGGAGCAAATGCAATTCACCGTAGATAACATCACAATGACTGGAGCGGATATTGTATTCGCCTGGGACAAAACAATGGTGAAAATTCCGGTAGCAGTGCACACTGAAAAGCAGGTGGAGGCTTCTATTGCGTCTGTTATGGCGGGACCTGCACCCGGCGACTACTACGCTGCCGCTTCTTACTACCACGATATGGGTAAAAACATGGACAAAGCCCTGGAGTGGATCACCATTGCTACGGATGTAGAAGAGCCGGCTTTCTGGCAGGTACGCCGCAAAGCCCTGATCCTTGGCGATATGGGTAAAAAAGCGGAGGCGATCAAAGCGGCTAAGATGTCTATGGAACTCGCTAAGAAAGCGGGTAACGACGACTATGTTCGCATGAATAAAGCGTCTATCGACGAGTGGACTAAGTAATTGTTATTGGGTTAAATAATTAATCCGGGCGGGGCTGTCTTCTTTCATTAGGGGGCAGCCCCGTTTTTTTGATCTAGCTAAGATTAAACCCTTGCTTTTGCTTGGCGTCTAACATTAAAAAACCTATGCGCCTGATTGTCTTCCTTTGCCTGGTCGGTCTGTTAAATACAGTCGATGCCCAATCGCTCTATTTTCCGCCCACAGAGGGCGATGAATGGTCCACCCTCAGTCCGGAAAGCCTTAACTGGTGCCCGGAAAAAGTAGATAGCCTGCTGACTTTTGTGGAAAGCCGCCATACCAAAGCCTTGATCATCCTAAAAGACGGGGAAATAGTTTTGGAACACTACTTCGGAACCTTTCAGCAAGACTCTCTTTGGTATTGGGCATCCGCCGGCAAAAGCCTGATGGCAGCTGTCATCGGCCTGGCGCAGGAAGATGGGTACCTGGATATCGATGCACCGGTGTCTGATTATATGGGTGCTGGGTGGACAGAGTGCCCGCCCGATAAGGAAGTGCTCATCACTATCCGCAATCAAATCACAATGACTACCGGACTGGACGATTCAGAGGAGGAAAACGCGGCCAACAGCTGCTTTGAACCCGCTTGCTTTCAGTACCTGACGGATGCGGGCACCCGCTGGGCCTACCACAATTCCCCTTACCGCTACACGCAGGAGCTGGTGGAAGCTGAGACCGGCGTAAACTTAACTTTATATACCCGCCTGCGCCTGGGAAACGCCATCGGCATGAAGGGCGGCTGGCTTGGGAATGTCTACTACAGTAAAGCCCGGGACATGGCGCGCTTTGGGCTGTTCATGTTAGCAGAAGGCAATTGGAATGGTACGCCGGTTATGGCTGATACCGCTTATTTCAATGCCATGATTACGCCATCTCAGACCCTCAATCAAAGCTATGGCTATCTCTGGTGGCTGAATGGGCAGTCATCGTTCATGCTGCCGTCAACTCCGTTGGTATTAGACGGTTCACTAATCCCTGACGCCCCGGCAGACATGTACGCGGCCCTGGGTAAGAATGATCAGAAAATCTACGTGGTGCCCAGTGAAAACCTTGTGGTTGTCAGACAGGGTAACAACGCCGGGCCGTTGACCGCGGCAGCTTCTTCCTTTGATAATCAGCTCTGGGCCCGCTTGTCAGATATGGAGTGCCTGACGAATACACAAGAAGACTACCGTGCTCCACGATGGTCGGTAGCGCCAAATCCTGTACGCGAAGAATTGCAGGTCCGGGCAGCATTTTCAGTGAGCCAGCTCCAACTTTTGAATACCAATGGTCAGGTGGTTCGTACCGTGAAGGGGCCAAACATGAACGTTTCGGGTTTGCCAGCAGGGCTGTACTTCATCAGCGTATGGTCAGATGGGCGCCGGATAGGCGCTGAGCGGGTGGTCATTCAGTAACTAACGCTACAGGCTGCTAGGGACCTGATCATTCACTTAATGAATGAATGAATGAATGAATGCCCAATGAGTGCCATCAACTATAATCACCCCACTAACTTTATGAAGGAAACGCTTGAGCTTAAAAAAACCGGAAAGTAATAATTACAATTGGCGATGAACGCGCTGTGCCTTTGTGTATTACCCCTCTCCGCGCTCTTTGATGGAATCCACCTCACTGCATCATCCCTAAAATAGACCCTAGAATGCCATCGGGTCCGGATACCGGAAGGTATATCCCAGAAGCGACTTCACCCGCTTATTGCTGATGATCTTGTACGATAGCTCCTTATTGCCTTCAAATGTGGGTGGTTCCAATCTTTCCTTTTCCGCCTGAGCGGTGTAGAAGGCCGCCCGGGTGGGATGCTCGTCTGCCACCACATTGAGCGTATGCCCAAAGGCATTTTGCTCCAACAGCGCCCGGATGAGCCCGATGCAGTCGTCCAGATGCACCAGATTGACCGGGGCTTCTCCATTAGGGATGTCCTTCTTGCCAGCCAGAAAACGGCCGGGCTTACGGTTGCCGCCCACCAGTCCGCCCATGCGCAGAACGGTAGAACGGGGCGCACGGAGCAGTTGCAGATAGCGCTCAATCACCACAAGTGCCCGCCCGGAAGCGGTGGACGGATCTGCCTCTGCAGATTCATCTAGTGTCGTGTTTTCATTGCCATATACGCCGGTAGAGCTGACGAAGACCAGCTCCGGTACTTCCATTCGCATGGCCATTTCCACAATAGCCTTCACTTTGCGTGGGTAAGCCTCTTCCACATCGGGGTCTCGCCGCCCGCCGGGAGGAACATTTACAAAAAGCAGGTCTGTTTGGAAAAAGTCGTGCAGGTTGTCGCCTTCCAGTTGATCACCTGCTTTAATCAGAAAAGGCGTAATGCCGGCTTCGGTAAGCAAGGGTAGTTTATCAGGCGTGGTAGTGGATCCTTTTACCGTGTAGCCGGCCTCGGCAAGTGTTTGACCCAGCGGTAGCCCCAGCCAGCCGCAGCCTAGAATGGAGATGGTTTGTGTCAAAGTTAGTTGTATTTTGGCTATGCAACAATTTCAATCCTGAAAAGCTTACCACGATATCAAGAACTTATTAAAATAGCCGTATCAAATGGGGAAGTTATTCTTCGCTGGCCCCTCAGCAATGGGTAGGAAATCTGTTTGGACCACCTGGTCTCAGTGGATGGCAGGTCGCTGCCCGGAGCTTGCTAAAACATTTCAAAGACTTCTTCAAACGCCGTGCTAATATCCTGACCACTAGCCTTCACCACCTCCAGCAGCGCCCGGTTCTTAATTAATTCAGCGCCTTTGTCCAGGTCGGTGGCGAAGACCCGGTCCTTGTCTGCGAAAGCAATTTCTTCCCGCACCCGGGCGTGCAGGCTTTCCATCAGCGGGCTGGACTTCAGCGGCCCACGGAAATTGAAAGCCTGGGCAGCACACACCAACTCGATGCCGAGTATTCGCTCCAGGTTGCCGACCACCTGCAGGGCTTTTCGGCCGGAAATGGACCCCATGCTCACGTGGTCTTCCTGCCCCAAAGAAGTCGAAATGCTATCGGCGCTGGCCGGGAAGCACAGGCTTTTGTTCTCGCTTGCCAAAGCAGCAGCGGTATACTGCAGGATCATAAAACCGGAGTTCGTCCCGGTTTCTTCCATCAGCAGCTTAGGCACGGCGCCGTCTATGCCCGTAAGGGAAAGGTAGCAGCGCCGGTCGGAAACATTGCCCATTTCCGAGGCTGCCAGGCAGGCATAGTCCAGCGGCAGAGCCATCGGCTGCCCGTGGAAGTTCCCTCCGCTGATCGACAATTCCTCATTCACGATAATCGGATTATCTGTAACCGAATTAAGCTCAATCTCCAGCAGTTCCTTAAGGTGCAGCCAGGCGTTGCGCGACGCCCCGTGCACCTGTGGGATGCAGCGCAGGGAGTAGGGGTCCTGCACCCGGTCGCAGTGGCTGTGTGAGTTGAGAATGTCGGAGCCTTGCAGCAGCGCCCGGATGCGGGAAGCTACATGTTGGTTGCCTTTGTAAGGGCGCATCTTATGCAACTCCGGGTGGAAAGGCGCGACCGAGCCGAGTAGGCCTTCAATCATCATCCCTCCGATCAGGTCAGCCTGACTCAGACAGGCTTGCAGTCGGTCGGTAACTTCTACGGCAAAAGCGGTGATGAACTGCGTGCCGTTGATCAGGGCCAGCCCTTCTTTGGGTTGTAGTTGCAGAGCCTCCAGCCCTTCTTTTTGCAGCATTTCCGGTGTAGAAATGACGCTGCCTTTATAATGTACCTGCCCCAGTCCGATGAGCGGCAAAAACAGATGCGATAGTGGTGCGAGGTCGCCCGATGCACCTACAGAGCCCTGCTTGGGGACTATAGGGATGATGTCTTGCTCAATATGCCATAATATGCGGTCCAGCGTGGGCAGAGAGATGCCTGAAAAGCCTTGTGCCAGAGCGTGCACTTTGAGAATGAGCATCAACTTGGCGGTCTGTTTGGGAATGGGCGAGCCAACCCCCACACTATGGCTCATCAGCAGATTGTGCTGCAGCTGTGCCGTCTCATCTGGTGAAATCTTGGTGCTGCACAGGGGGCCGAAGCCGGTATTGATACCGTACACCGCCTCGCTGCCATTGGCAAAGTTCTGCACAATCTGAGCGGATTGAGCTAGTTTTTCACGTTGGGCGCGGTCAAGTCCTGCTGGCTGCTGCTGCCGGGTGATACTGAGCGCCAAACTGGCGGTCAGTTCGTGTTTTCCGTATAAAAATGGTGGCATTGGTTAGGCTGTTTTGTGGTATTGGGCTTAGAAAAGTACTTAGTACTGGTATTCAAAGCAACCGATGTCCGGAGCAACCGGATCGCGCTCATTGCCTTCAAGGTCTGTGGTGATGCCGGGCAGTGGTCGGGCCATACCTTCCGCAATGGAAAGGGTGTCGAGCCGGTAGACATCGTCGTTGGGATCAGCAAAGAGGGTGTCGGAGCGTTCGGCATCGATGCAGTTGATGCAGTCATCCGATTCAAGAAAGTTGGCATACAGGCCTTCCTGCTGTTCCAGTAGCTGATCGACTTTAATGATGCAGTTTTCGAACTTCACCTGAAAAAGCTGCGGTGCGCTTCCGCCGCTGACATCGGCAAACTGCAGCTCGTCCCGGCTTGTGCCAAAGAAGATGCAGTTGCGGAAATTGGCCCGGATGCGGTAGTCATTTCTCACCTGGCAGTTGAAAGGGCTGTCGTAGCAGAAAAAGTTGGTCAGCGACATGGCGGAGGCGTCCACTCCGTAGCTGGCCACCGTGCAGTAGTCAAAGTTATAATCGCCGCCATTCACCAGCTGTACGGAGTTGGCAAAGTTGTTGTACACCAGGCAGTTTTCCAGATCAATGCGGCTATGGAAGCCAATGATGCCGCTACTGTTGGTGTTGTAAAAGCGGGAGTTTTGGGCTGTCAGCTGCCCCAGGGAATCTACATAGACGCCGAAAATGGAATTTTTTACCGTAGTGTAGCGCATGGTGTTGCCTTTGGAGCCCCGCCCGATGATAATGCCCTGCCACTGCCCGGGCTCTTCCGCAAAGCCGGTCTCCAGACGGTCGCCCTGTACTACGATAGAGTCCTCAGCGGTGCCGTTGAAGTGGACTTGCCCATTCGCCAGGGTATAGATGATGCCGTCGTTGAAGGTGCCGAACAGGTCATTCTGGGCGATGCCACCGTGCACATAAATGCGCGTTCCGGCTGCCACTTCCAGGGCACAACTGTCAATGAGAATCTGACCGTAGATTACGTAGGGCTTGGGATCGTCCCACACGATGGTTTGGTTGTCACAGGTGAGCAGGGTAGGGACGGCCCGGTTGAACCGGCTGGGAAAGTAATTGGCATTTTGCCCCCAGGCTTCCAGCAATACACTACTGCGTTTCTCACCGGTCTCAAAAACCACCTGGTCCTCGATTACGAAAGGGCTGACAGAGAGGGGCGCATCCGGGTCAATCGTCACTTCCACAAAGACGTAGATACTGTCGTTGGCCCATATCTCTACCTGTTCAATGCGATCGCCGGCGGTACCATTAACATTCATCCGGAACCTACCGTCTTCATTGCCGGTTAGTGACACCGCATCAATCAGTACCGGCTGGTTACCGGAGTTGTAGACTTTAAAGGAACGCGTTGCCGAGCCCACTTCGGTAAATACCGTATCAAACCGTAAAGTATCGGCGGAAAACTCCAGCTCAAATTCGCCACCGGTCAGGAATTCGTCCTGGCTATCGCAGGAAAAGAAAGCCAGGGCCAAAAAAAGAGAAAACAAAAGATATGGCACGTTCCTCATATTCGAATATTCATTTAGGATTACTCCTTTCTAACGCAGTAATCCTTAGTTTCTGTACAGTGGCCCAAAAATAGAGAAATGTTGTTGGTTTTTAGTCAACAGACCGGCATTCCCATGCAACCGTAGTTTGTCTACCCGTTAAATGTTCAAGCGAGGACAATTAAGTTGCCAATAATTGCTGTACCTTTGTGGCAAATCAGGGTGAATATTGAGCAAACCGGTAATCGACGTTATCATTCCTGCTTTCAACGAGGAAGACTCCATAGGGAAAGTACTTGAAGATATTCCTGCCGATTGGGTACGGGAGGTGATCGTCTGCAACAACGGCAGTACAGATAATACTGCTGCAGTTGCCGCTGCTGCCGGGGCTACGGTGTTACCACAACCGAAAAAAGGATATGGCAACGCCTGCCTGAAAGGTATGCAACATATTGCCAGCCGGCCCAAACAAGAGCAGCCTGATATTGTTGTGTTTCTTGATGCGGATTACTCCGATCACCCTGAAGAACTGCCACAAGTGGTTCAGCCGATAATGGAATCAAATTACGATCTGGTGATTGGCTCGAGGGCGCTGGGCAACCTGGAACCCGGAGCTATGCAGCCTCAACAGATATTTGGTAACTGGCTGGCAACTACACTCATCCGGTTGTTTTACAACTATCGTTTTACCGATTTAGGCCCTTTCCGAGCCATAAAATACGCCAAGTTACTGGAGCTGGGGATGCAGGACCCAAATTTTGGCTGGACTGTAGAAATGCAAGTGAAAGCTGCAAAGCTGCAAATGAAAGCCATTGAGGTCCCTGTGCAATACCGGCGCCGGATCGGAGTATCAAAGGTTTCTGGTACAGTCAGGGGAAGTATCCTTGCTGGTCACAAAATCCTTTGGACCATTTTCAAATTGATTTAACGAACTATGAACTTAAAGTCTTGGGCATGATATCCATACTCGCCTATTCGGTTTTAGCCATTTATACGATTGCGTTGTTGTACATCACGGTTTACTGTGTGATGCAATTCAACCTGCTGTATCACTATAAGAAATACCATAAAGCGGAGGCAGAGCAGCAACAGCTTGCTGAGTTGGAGCCCCTTACCGTTAGCGAAAACGGCGAACTGAAACGTGCGAATGCTGTGAAGTACGCTAAAGACGAAGGCGGGACGCTGGTTCTTGCCGAAACGGAAGTTGAGCACTGGCCGTTTATTACGGTGCAACTGCCTATTTACAACGAGCTCTACGTCATTGAGCGGCTTATCGATAGCGTGGCGGCTTTTGATTACCCCAAAGACCGTTTTGAGATTCACATTCTGGACGACTCTACGGACGAAACGCTTGAGGTCGTACGTAAAAAGGTAGAAGCTGTCCGGGCTAAAGGCTTTAATATCAGGCAGATATGCCGACAGGAACGACAGGGCTTCAAAGCGGGGGCATTACGGGACGGTATGGCTCATGCGCAGGGTGAATTCATTGCTATTTTTGATGCAGATTTCCTGCCCCGACCTGAATTCTTGCAAAAGACAATACCTCATTTCCAGGACCCCGATGTAGGAGTGGTACAAACGCGTTGGGAGCATATCAATGAGGATTACTCCCTGATCACCCGACTGCAAGCGCTACAGCTCAACGTGCATTTTACCGTTGAGCAGGTGGGCCGAATGTCGGGAGACTACCTGCTGCAGTTCAATGGTACGGCTGGCGTATGGCGTCGGGAAACGATAGAAGATGCCGGTGGTTGGGAAGCGGATACCCTTACCGAAGACCTGGACCTGAGCATACGGGCACAAATGAACGGTTGGCGTATCCATTACCTGGAACATATCGGCTCCCCGGCAGAACTCCCCGTGGAAATGAACAGCCTGAAGTCGCAGCAATTCCGCTGGATGAAGGGCGGAGCAGAAACGGCTAAGAAGATGCTGCCGGCGGTCTGGCGTTCTGAAGCCCTCACGATTAATCAAAAGATTCATACCACCAGTCATCTGCTGGCGAGTTCTATTTTCGTCTTCGTCTTCATTACAGGTTTTTCCAGCGTGCCTTTGTTGTTTTTGCTTGGTGACCTGATTGAGTTGGGCTTTAGCAAGAACTTTTTTGCCTACTTTCTGGTAGGGCTGCTCTCCGTTATAGGCATTTATTATGTTGCTAACGTTCAGGCACCGGTGCATAAGGAGCCCTTTGGGAAAGCGGTTTTTAAGTTTATCCTTTTATTCCCGCTCTTTCTTTCCCTGTCAATGGGGCTTTCGCTTCACAACACCATTGCCGTGTGGCAGGGGTTCCGGGGTAAGAAATCTCCATTTGTCCGGACGCCAAAGTTTAACATAAAAACGATGCGGGACAGTTTCCGAAAACACAAGTACCTAACCCGTAAAATCACCTGGTCTACCGTACTTGAAGGCGTATTGGCACTTTACTTTGCGGGAGCCGTGGTAGGCGGCCTCTATATTCAAAATACCACCTTTCTGATATTTCACTTACTGCTTGCATTGGGCTATGGTGCAATCTTTTACTTCACTTTGCGTCACTTGACCATAAAGTAGAATGGAAAAAAAAGTGCAGTTCTGGCTTGGCAGTGGGGTATTGCTGCTCTCGGTAGCCGGGCTCGCCTACTTGCCGGAGCAGTCTGACTTTTTATGGATTTTATGCCTATCTCTGCCGGCCTTCGGCAGTTACCTTTGGCTGTGCCGGCGTTCAAATGCACAACCGTTTTATTTCTATTTATTGCTGGCAGTGGTAGTCCGGGCGCTTATCGTCCCGGCAATGCCCCAGCTTTCAGATGATGTCTACCGGTTTATCTGGGACGGGCGCTTGATCCTCAATGGCATTAATCCTTTTGAACAACTTCCTACTTATTATCAGGCCCTGTCAGATCCTCCCCCTGGTTTGACCGATGCGTTGTTTCATCAACTCAATTCTCCCGAGTACTTTACCGTATACCCCCCGGTGGCCCAGGCTGTTTTTGGCTTTTCCTGCTGGCTGGCCCCCAAAAGCATCTACGCAAGCACCTTACTGATGAAGTGCTGCTTGTTCTTAGCCGAAATCGGGGTTATCTATCTTTTGCCAAAAATGCTGAAATCCATTGGCATAGATCCGGTTTACGCGCTGTGGTACCTGCTCAACCCCTTACTTGTGATAGAAACTGTTGGGAATTTACACTTCGAAGGGGTCATGGCTTTTTTTCTGGTGCTCAGCTTTTGGTGGTTGCATCGGGAAATGTGGTGGCAAAGCGCGGTGGCTATGGCACTGGCGGTTGCTACTAAATTGTTGCCATTGCTCTTTTTGATGTTCCTGATCCGGCGGTTAGGTTGGAAGCGAAGCCTGCTTTACTTTGGTATCATGGGACTGGCACTGCTGGCACTATTCGCTCCTCTGCTGGGGGAAGCTTTTTGGAACGGCTTCGGGAACAGCCTTGGTCTTTACTTTCGTCGTTTTGAATTTAACGCCAGCGTATATTATTTACTTCGATGGGTTGGGTATCAATTGACAGGCTACAACCAAATTGCTCAGATAGGCCCCTCCCTGGCAGTGGGCACTTTCGCAGGTATTACTCTTATAGCGGTGTGGGATGCTGTTTGTAAGGGTAAGCCTGCAGCTATTGTCTCCCCAACCTTAGCAGGACTTTGTCTGGCTGCGATTACACTTTATTTAGCGTTCACGCCTACGGTACATCCCTGGTATGTGGCTTTGCCGCTACTGTTGTGCACATTCACCCCCTATCGTTTTCCAGTGCTTTGGTCAGGGATGATTGTACTAACGTATGCGAATTACGCCGGTAGTGGCTATCATGAACATCCTGGTATTATTGCTTTAGAGTACCTGACTGTAGCCGGATATGCAGCCTGGGAGTGGCGGCAACAAAAAAAGCGGAGAGAGGGAAGCCCTGTCTCCGCTTTATGACCGCTTTCCAGTCTTGTTATTCAGCAAGCATCTTGCGTACCTGACCGACACTTCCTGCATTGTAAGCCTCCACGCCTTTTTCGTTGAGCAGCTGGGCGGCAATTCCGCTGCGATTGCCTGAACGGCAATAAGCGATTACCGTTTTACCTTGTTTTTTTAATGTCCCGATATGGTGTTGCAACTCCTGTAGAGGAATGTTTTTAGCCCCAGGGGCAGCTCCGCTATTAAACTCTGAAGAGGTACGTACATCAATAAGTACTGCACCCTGCTCCATCAAAGCTTTGACATCTACGGCATTTGAGCCGCCTCCAAATATCTGATTTAATACTCCAAACATGGTCTGTTGTTTTTTTACAAAAATACAGGCAGCTGACGCTTTTATCAGTGACATATCTCACAACGGCCTAAAATACAGAAAGCTCCCTTAGGAGCTAACTGATGTTGTGTTGTTGCATTAATGTTTGGTCAAGAGGTTGTTCAAAGCAAGGGTTGAATCGCTATTCCCCAATAGAAGGGCTTTTCGGACTTGTAGGACAAGCCCGGTTATAGCAATTAAGCAGTCTTAGTTATTGTGGTTTGTTTAGAAAGTAAAACGAAGACAATTGATAGGTCTAAGAATTACTATCTCCTACAAAGTTGGGGGTAATTCCTATACGAATCCAGTGTGTTACTATCTTTTTATTATTTTTAATAATTATAAGTATGGTTGTCAGAGGGTTGTGTTTTCATATTTATTTATATAAGGGTGTTTTTTTGTGTTTAAAATGTCACAAATGTAGTAATTACTGCTTCAGAAGCGCTGTTTTTAAAGGCTTCGCCTGATGAAAACAAACCATAGGGAGTTCTTATCTTGGGCCAACAAGTAAAATAGCCATCCATGCAAACGAGCCAAAATCTGATCCCATTACAAGGTGTTGTCCAGCATTACGCCTGGGGAGGCCGTGATTATATTCCCAACCTGATTGGGCGGGACAACCCAGATCATCAACCCTTTGCGGAACTATGGATGGGCGTACATGACCGTGGGCCTGCGGTGTTAAAAAAAGAGTCTGGTGATGTACAGCTGAAAGATTGGCTGGAGCATACCCCTGAAGCTTTGGGGGCTTGCAGAGACCAATTTGGGTCAGCCCTTCCATTTTTATTCAAAGTCCTTGATGTACGGGAGATGTTGTCGATACAGTCTCACCCCACGAAGGAACAGGCTCTAAAAGGTTACGCAGCCGAAAATCAAGCGGGTATTCCCCGCTCTGCTCCCCACCGCAACTTCAAGGATGATAACCACAAACCGGAAGTGATGGTCGCCCTCACCGATTTTTGGCTGCTGCATGGATTTAGAAGCGAGCCGGAAATCAAGTCGACATTACAGTCAGAGATCGCCTTTGCACCGCTGCTGGAGCACTACGGGAAAGGCGGGATTTATGGTTTGTACAAGGTCATTATGGAATGGCCGCAGCAAAAAGTAGACGAAGTACTGCATCCACTTCGGCAGCGACTCAAATCAGCGGAGATTTCAGATAAATCTGATCCAGACTTTTGGGCGCAAAAAGCATTTGATCAATACAGCGGTGATCGTGAAGAGGGCTATGACCGGGGGATTTTTTCTATTTATTTATTTAACCTGTTACACATCCCTCCGGGAAAGGGGATTTTTCAAGGGGCAGGCATACCACATGCCTATTTAGAAGGTGTCAATGTGGAACTCATGGCCAACTCAGATAATGTCTTCCGGGGGGGGCTTACGGTCAAGCATGTGGACGTACCCATGTTGCTCGACCATTTAAAGTTTGATGCGGTGCGCCCCAAGGTGCTTGAAGGACAGCCTGTTAGTGCTTTTGAAGAAGCATATAAGACTCCGGCGGCAGATTTTCAGCTGAACCGTATTTTGTTGCCTAAGGAAGCCCACTATCAACCGGAGCCACCCAAAACAGCAGAAATCGCTTTGGTTATACAAGGAGTGGTCCGAACTGACCATGGCATGATATTTCAAAGAGGGGAGGCTTTCTTCATTCCCGCTGGAACGGTATACACCCTTTTGGGACAGGAGGATGCAACTATTTTCAAAGCACTTGTGCCGGTTGATTAGCGGTTGGTAGCCTCCTCTAGGCTTTGCAAAATCACATTGTCTCTGCGGAATTTCTGACCATTGCGGTAAAACTCTAGGCTGATCTTATCGCCAGGGCGGAACAGCGCAATCTGCTCCTGTAGTTCCGGAACAGAATTCGTATTTACATTATTAATACTGATCAGGACGTCGCCTTCCCGCAGGCCAGCTTCAGCGGCACTACTGCCCTTGCTGACGTTATTAACGTAGACGCCTGCAACTCCCGGAAGAGATTGTTGGGTTGCGATCCCACCGGTGACTTCAGCTATGCCTACACCCAGAATAGCACGCTGTACTTCCCCGAATTCACGAATGTCCCTAACGACTTTTCTCACCAGATTGGCTGGTATGGCAAAGGAGTACCCCTCATAACCACCGGATTCGCTGATGATAGCAGTATTGATGCCAATAAGTTCTCCCTGCTCGTTGACCAGGGCTCCGCCGCTATTGCCGGGATTGACTACCGCATCTGTCTGAATGAAAGATTCAATGCTGTAGGATCCTCTGAGAATATTGATATTACGGGCTTTTGCGCTCACAATGCCTGCGGTCACCGTTGAAGATAAATTAAAGGGATTGCCAACCGCAAGGACCCATTGTCCAACTTCGACCTGATCAGAGTCACCGTAAAGTACGGGCTTCAGGCCGCGCGTGTCCACCTTTAGCAGGGCAAGGTCGGTAGTGGGGTCAGAACCGATCAGTTCTGCTTCCAGTTTACGCTTATCAAACATCGATACTTCATAAGTTGCCCCGTCTTCAATGACATGGTGATTGGTAATAATGTAGCCGTCGGTGGAAATAATAACTCCTGACCCTGAAGAAACCCGGTATCCGCTGGAGCTAAGCGTATTGATATTGACCACGGCCGAAGTGACCAATTTTGAAGTATTCACGAAGTCATCGATCGGTTGCTCTGCCCATGATCTGGGGCCTTCGTTCACCGGCTTTCTTCCAACTGATGCGGTTTGAGCAGGCTCCTGGCTGGTTAGTACAGGCTTGACCTGGGCAACGGTAGTCCCTATGGGCGCAGGCACCTGGTAATACTGCTTCATGAGCATAAAGGTGCAGGCGGCACTTACCACAGCGATGAGTATACTTTGGAATACAGATTTCATAAGACTGCTTTTTCTGACCCTATTGGCTTGTTAGAAGGAACAAGATAGGGCTTTTCATGATTTAGGAGGACTGGTCTGCACGATTTTGGCACCTAAAAGCGTACCCGGAATTGCAAAGGCATCGACCAGGACATCTGCCCAGGTGCGTGATTCCGCGCAAAGCCGGTCAACCTCTCTCCGGATTGCCTTGGCTTTGACCCCGAGCATGTAGTCACTTTCCAGGTACCACCCTTTGTGTGATTCTATAGTATGCAACGCAAATAATTGGTATAAAGTACGGAGCGCTTCTTTAGAGGCAGGAGCGGCCGGCTGGCTAAGGGCTTTTTGAAAAGCCTCAAGCGTAACGCGTTCCACATAGGCTTCCGCCAAAGCTATCATGTGCGGCTGGCACCTGAGGGCAGCATCGTAGGACGATTCCCCTGACTTGATGTAGCCCCTAAGGCGTTGTCCTAAAGAAGCGGTCAACCGGTTTTCCCTGAACTCAAATGCACTATTATGGAACTCTTCACTGACTAAATGACTACGGCTGGTATTGCGGACTGCAAAAGGATTCTGTTCAGTCACGGCAGTAGTTACCCGGTTGGATACATACCGCAGCAGCGCCAGGTTGCCTTCTTCGTTGAATGCCTTTTTAAACTTCGAGAGGAGCCCCTTGGCTACTAGTTGCGTGAGCACCGTATTGTCACCCTCAAAGGTGGTAAAAATATCCGTATCTGCTTTCAGGTCGGCGATTCGGTTTTCCCAAAGGTAGCCTTTACCGCCGCAGGCTTCCCGGCATTCCTGGAGGGTTTCGGTAGTAAACCACGTGGCATAAGCCTTCAGCCCTGCTGCGAGTGTTTCGATTTCCCGTATATCTTCAGACTCGTGGGCGACGAAGCGGTCGCTGAGCTCCATCAATGCAAAATGCAGGGCGTAGGTTTTCGCCAGTTTGGGCATCAGTCGCCGCTGATGGCTGGGGTAGTCCAGAAGAAGGGTTTCCGGTTCGTTTTGCCGGGGAGCGAACTGTCGCCGTTTTAATGCATATTTTATGGCAATGGTAAGCCCTGACTTGGTTGCGCTCAGCCCGGCCCGGGGTACGCAAACCCGTCCACCCACCAAGGTGCCCAGCATCGTAAAAAAACGACGGGCAGGGCTCTTGATCGGACTGCTGTATTGTCCGTCTTCTCCAACGTCACCAAACCGGTTCAACAGGTTTTCTCTGGGCACCCGCACGGCATTGAACCATATTCTGCCGTTATCCACGCCATTAAGGCCTAGTTTTGGTCCGCAGTCTTCCACCCGGATCCCTGGGTGTAGCTGCCCTTTTTCGTTGCGAAGAGGTACCAGCACCGCATGTATCCCATGGCTTTCTCCCTGTACAATGAGCTGACCGAAAACAGTAGCAATAGCCCCGTGCAGTGCATTACCAATATATTCTTTGCCCGACTTTTCCTTTGGGGAATGGACAACAAACTCTTTACCCTTCGGATCGTAGGTAATGGTCGTTTCGAGGCCGCGCACGTTAGAGCCGTGCCCGGTTTCTGTCATGGCAAAGCAGCCCAGTAGCTTTGCTTTGCCTGTAGCCTCGAGGTACTGTTTGTGGTGCTTTTCTGTACCTAGCTGCAAAACGCTGCCGCCAAATAACCCAAACTGTACGCCAAATTTGATGGCCAGGCTGAGGTCATGGTAGCCCAGCATTTCAAAAACGGTAGCATAAGTGCCCATATCGTTTTGCCCACCCTGCGCAAAAGGGTAGGAGAGACCGCCTAACCCCTGATCTGCCAGCATGCCCAACCATTCCAGGACCTGCTCCCGGTGAGCTGTCTTGTCGTCGTAGTGCTTGTATCGGAATACGGGGTCGGCGAGGAGCCGTCGCATCCGGTTTCTGATGCCTGCAAATTCACCATCCAATACCGCTTGTAAATCTTTTGGACTTGGCGCACCTGCTACCTGCCCTTCAGGCTCCGGCTCCGGCAAATTGAAAATAAACCGATGCGTATCTAGCCTGACTTGCCCCAGGGCGGCTTCAAATTCTTTGAGGTACTGCCGGATGTGAGGGGACGACCACTCTTCGGGAGATTCGCTGGCTTGTTGAGCCATGTACAACCCGAGCTCGGCCAGGGACTGTTCTGCATCCGGTGGGAGCTGCTCCGCAGCGTGCTGAAGCTCCACTTCCCAATACCGGAAGAGATGCGGCGATGGCGGGCGGTTTGGTTGTCCCCACTGTAATAGGGTTTCTTTGTCTTCAGCGGTTAGAAAGGGGGCTTGCTCCGCAAGGCGCCGCAGGGTCTTGATTTCGGTGGGGGCTAAAACATGATCGGCCCAGGCCGTGTACAAAATAGGGACCAGGGATTGTACACCGGGCGCATAACTTAGGTTGAAGCTGGAATAAGTGGACATGAGCAATGGGATTTATAAAACAAACGCTGTCTATCCAAACATGTTTTTGAGATGGAGGGCATTAAAAAGATAAAAGACCGTCCCAATGCGGGACGGCCTGCTTCAATCATGAGAAAACCACTTAAGGAGAGATTCTTCGGGCTAATCCAATTCATCAAGGTCAAATTGGCGAATGGTAGCTGTTAATTTGTTTGCATAGTTCTTATCGCTGACCAGGTCGGACTGTTGTAGAGCCGCAGCCCACTCGACTGCCGATGCCTTTTGCTCGGAAAGATCCGGGAAGTAACGGACCAGCAGGAGGCTATGTGCCCGCCAGTTCTCCCAGGCACTATCGAAAACACGATTGGCAAGGGGCGCGCCAAAGTGGTTGTGGCGTTCCCGAACAGTTGCTGAATGCCCGGCCTGGCTTTCCAGTATCGCTTGTGCCATTTTAAGGCTCGCAGGGATACCATATCTGTCTTGTTCCGCCTTTGCGATTTTTGCGAAACGCTGAATGTAGGCCTTGACCTTGTGCAAGTCAGGGGCAGGCGTTACGGAAGGCTGATTTTTGAATGAAATAGGCTGCGCAAGAGACATCTGCTCGGTCTGACCCTCCGCCTCCCGGTCATCTGAGAAGCCCGATAATGGGGAGCGCATATTGATGGAAAACTGAATGTTTTTCTGTGTCAGGATGAAAAAAGCAATGGCAGCGAGGGCCATTTTGAACCAAGGCAGATGGAGCCCGCTCAATTGGCCAGCCGTAAGCTGATGGAAGCGGAACCGTAGTGCAGTGATTAGCTTCTGAATGCCGATACCTAGCCGGTGCAGCACTTCCTGAAGCGTAGGAAGAGAAATAGTAGTCCTTGCAGACTGGCTGACCGCTTCCGATTGATGCTTTTGCCGGGCAGCAGAACGCTCCTGCTCCCGCACCTTGTACTTAGGATGTTGATAGACAGACATATGAATTAGGTTTTTTGCGAAACGTTTTGTATCTTTCGCAACAAATTATGGTATTGTATCACTTCTTGCTACAAATATAAAACAATAAGTTTTTAAAAGGCAAGTTTTATTAAAACAATTTTGTTTAAAATGGCAGATTTTTCAGATCATATTGTAAATCAGCGTTTTAAGGATGTGTATTACGAATTGGAGCGGCTCAACCTCATTAAGGGCAAATCTGATATTGCTAAACATCTGGGCACTTATAATCACGTCATCAATAGCATTCTAAAGGGGCAGCGTAATATTACGGTAGATCAACTGCACCGTTTGTTTGAAACATACGGTGTGGATGCTAACTATCTGTTTGGTATATCAGACGAGGTTTTTCTCAACGGTGTGACAATGCCCGGAGAAATACCGGTGCGCTCCATCACTGAACGGCAGCAGGGCAGCCGAAGTAATATAACCTTGGTGCCGGAGCGGGCGATGGCGGGATATGCCCTTGAGCATCAGGATAGCTCTTACTTGAAAAATCTCACCAAGTTTTCCATCCCCAACCTGAACGGAGAACTTATTGCTTTTGAAATAAACGGGGACAGCATGATGCCGACTATCACTAATGGTGACCTGGTAGTGTGTGACCCTGTAGAAAGAGGAGACCCGTTGCGGGATAACCACGTGTATGTCGTCGTCACGGATACAGTGGTCGCCAAACGTATACAGCAAGTCAGGGATGGCGATCAGGTAGCAAGCCTGCGCCTGATATCTGATAATGACCATGTTTACAAGCCTTACACCGTAGAGTTGGAGGAGATTCGCCAAATTTTAAAGGTGAAATGCCGGCTTACATCTTATGCCATTGCTTAAATGGAGGGGCTTATAATGATGCGATCGTAAACAAAATGAATTAAGTAGCCGTTTTTCAGTAGACTTGAAAAGTCATATTAAGTAAAACATACGACTACACAGAAAACTACATGAGCGAAACACTCTTTGCTGCTATCCGCGCCAATGATATAGATCAGGTGAAGGCAGCCCTGGAGATGGAACCGGATTCGGTTAATAAGCCAGATCAACGCGGGTTTCCACCTTTAGTGCTTGCCACCTATTCCAGCTACCAGAATACCGCAAAATTACTGCTTGAGAATGGGGCTAACATCAACACTCAGGATGCCTCGGGCAACACTGCCTTAATGGGAGTAGTCTACAAAGGATATACGGATATCGCTAAAATGCTCCTTGAAAAAGGGGCGAATGTCAATATTCAAAATCACAACGGGGCAACCGCTCTGATTTTTGCTGCCACCTTTGGTCAGGCTGATATGGTCAGTATGCTAATCGCCCACGGTGCCAACACCGTAGCCAAAGATAACAAAGGGAATGCACCGATTGACCACGCCAGAATGCATGGCGATAAGATAATCATAGAACTGCTTTCATAGAAAGGCGCACGGATATACCTCTGATTTTGAACCACAGTCATCGCCTCTTCGTTCTTTAACAAAGATTGCCCTGTCTATGAATCAACTGCGTCACGAAACCAGCCCTTATCTTTTGCAGCACGCGAATAACCCTGTTGAATGGTATGCCTGGAAGCCGGAAGCTTTTGAAAAGGCAAAAGCCGAAGAAAAACCTATACTGGTTAGTATTGGGTATAGTACCTGCCATTGGTGCCATGTAATGGAGCGCGAAAGTTTTGAAAACGAAGCTGTCGCTGCCTTCATGAACGAGCACTTCATTAATATCAAAGTAGACCGGGAGGAGCGGCCTGATGTAGATCAGATATATATGGAGGCTTGCCAGGCTATCAATGGGAGTGGGGGATGGCCGCTTAATTGTTTCTTGCTGCCTGACCGCCGCCCCTATTTCGCCGGCACTTATTATCCGCCTCAGCAAATGCATAATCGCCCTTCCTGGATGCAGCTCCTGCAATACATGAAGGATGCCTTTCTTGACCGGCGTGACGAAGTGGAAAAGCAAGCTGATCAACTTATGGATACTGTTTCTGGCAGCGATCAACTGTTTCTGAAGAATGATCTGAAGGGCATAGCTTCAGAACAGCTATTCTCCCCTGAGGACCCAACAACAATTTACGAAAACCTATCCCCGTCTTTTGATCTGAGAAACGGTGGCTTTGGCGGTGCGCCGAAATTCCCTGGCACTATGGGGCTTCGGTATTTACTTGAATACAGTCATTTATCTGATTTAGAGGCGCCACTTAAACATTTCCATTTTTCCCTGCACCAGATGATACGCGGAGGTATCTACGATCAGCTTGGTGGTGGCTTCGCGCGTTATGCTACCGATCAGCAGTGGCTGGTGCCCCACTTTGAGAAAATGTTGTACGACAATGCTCTGCTCACCGGGCTGCTGGCTGATGCGCACCGCAAAACACCCAACGCCCTCTACGAAGAGACCATCCATGAAACCATAGGGTGGGTCAAAAGAGAAATGTTGAGCCCGGAGGGTGGGTTTTACGCAGCTCTGGATGCGGACTCGGAAGGGGAAGAAGGAAAATTTTACGTCTGGTCTCACCAGGAAGTACAGGAACTGCTGGGTGAGAAGGCAGCGCTGTTTTGCGCATTCTATGACATTACGCCATCGGGAAATTGGGAGGGAGTCAATATTTTACACCGGTCAGTTTCAGAAAGTGAATTCGCAGCAGAGAGGGGCATGGCAACAGCCGAGATGAAAGCCATTTTAGCGGACGGGCGAATGAAACTATTCAATGCCCGTACCAAGCGTATCCGGCCCGGGCTGGATGACAAAATCCTTTTGGGCTGGAACGCTATGATGGCAACAGCACTTGCCAAAGCCTATGCTGCCCTGGGCGAACCGGATTATTTGAAGATGGCAGAATCGAATGTGCAATTTCTGCTGGAAAACTTACAGCAGCCGGATGGCAAGGCGTTTTATCATACCTATAAAGAGGGGCAGACCCAGTACGATGCCTTCCTGGATGATTACGCTTTGCTCATTGAAGCCCTTATTGAACTTTACCAGGTCAACTACAATAGTGACCTTTTGCGTAAAGCTGAAGACTTATGCACTTATCTGACAGACCACTTCCTTGACTCCGGCAATAATTTGTTCTATTTTACTGGACAGAGACAGAATGACATCCCACTCCGTCGCAAGGAGCTTTATGATAGTGCAACGCCTTCTGGCAATTCGACCATGGTACATAACCTCCACAGGTTGGGGCTATTGCTCGGCAAAGAGCCGTTCAGCAGGCTTGCAGTGGAAATGCTTCGGGGCGTGAAAACTTCCGTAGCAAAATACCCCGGTTCCTTCGGGCGTTGGGCCAGAGCGTTTCTATATCAAAGCTATCCCTATTACGAGGTCGCTTTAGTGGGGCAGCAGGCTGCTGCAAAAGGCAGTCATCTTCAACAGTCGTTTATCCCTAACGCCGTCGTGATGGCATCTCCCATAGCAAGTGAAGACTGGCCTTTACTGGCAGGGAGGGGTTCAGGGGGCGATACCAATATATATGTATGCCAAGCATACGCCTGTAAACGCCCTGTAAGCGCCGTTGAGGAAGCACTAGTGCTGCTAAGCGGCAAGGAATCATCATCAAAAATACAAACCCGGCACGCATGAAGCAATTATTAACCGTACTGCTGGTCGCATTCTTAACTGGTACTGGCTGGTCGCAGCAAGCGGCACAATACAGTATGTTCATGATGAACAAGTTGAACTGGAACCCTGCTTATGCAGGTATGGAGAACTCCCTTGTTGCTACGGGCATCTACCGGTCTCAGTGGCAGGGGCTACCGGGCAATCCGGTGACTCAGAATATAGGAGTACACCTACCCGTGAATATTATCAGTAGCGGCTTTGGGCTTAACCTGGAGAATGATGAACTGGGCGCCCGCCAACGTACCAAAGGTGCACTATCCTATAACTATCAAATGGAACTGGGGCGCCGGGCGATCCTTTCTGCGGGAGGGAGTGTCGGCTATGCCCAGCAAACACTGGATGGAGCTGCACTACGTACACCGGATGGTGATTACTCTCCCTCAGACGGTATTTTGATCCATAACGATGACCTTTTGCCGGTAACCGCCGTTTCGGGGAGCACCCTCACCTATGGCGCGGGTGTTTATCTGCTTACCGAACGCTTTGAGGCGGGCCTTGCGGTCAGAAATATCACAGAGCCTGTTACGCCTATTAGTGATGCCCTGAGCATACAAATGTCCAGGGCCTTCTTCTTCAATGCAGAAGGGCACTTTGACCTCAGCTCTATAGTTAGTTTCCACCCTGCGCTCTTAGTCCGCTCCGACCTGACTCAGACCCAAACCGATGTCGCCGCCCTTTTTCATTATAACGACAATATAATAGCAGGGGCTTCGTTTAGAGGATATGATAGCAATTCCATAGATGCTGTAGCGGTGATCGCGGGCTTCAAACTTAGCGATAATATCACTATTGCATATGCTTATGATTTTACGCTTTCAACCCTGAATCAGGTGAGCAATGGCTCACACGAAATCATGGTAAGTTATAACCTGAACAAATCACTGGGTACCGGCAGGCCGCCAAAAATCATTTACAATCCAAGATCTTTATAGATTAAGGGTGTCTAAAACGAGTCTAGGTTAGCCAGTGGAGGCATAAGGTTACTTTTCAATCTGAAAAAAGGCATTAATTTTTTTAGCTTGGTTGGCGAGCAGGTTAAAATGGGCAGTAACGGTAGTGTTAAGTTACTTCTCAGACCTTTTTGAAAATGTAAGATGCCCGGCTTTTTGAGGGCATAATCAGAAAAGGGAAAAATTAATTTTTGATAAGATAGGCAAACAGCCTATATTTACGACTGGTTTTATTTGACCGTATTATATATTCTGAAGGAAAACAAGGGTGTTAACATGAAACAATTAATCAAACTTTCACTAGTCCTGCTAGTGTTTGTCGCCGCGTCCTGTGGCAGCAGTGAAAACGGCCAGTTAGTTGGGGTCCTAGACCGTCCTGACTGGAAAGGGATTAATCCATATGGAATGGTTTACGTGCCTTCGGGTACGTTGCACATCGGACCATCTGACCAAGACGTCAGCAATACGTTTGTTCAGCGTCAGAAAGCAATCTCCATCCAAGGATTCTATATGGACGATACGGAGATTACCAATAACGAATACCGCCAGTTTGTAAACTGGGTCCGGGATTCATTAGCGCACTCCTACCTCGACCACTACGTGGAAACGGAAGACGGCGAAGAGCGGATTGACTGGGAATACGAAGTCGACTGGGAGGATGAAACCCTCGAAGACTTGTATTATCAGGGCGACGACCGCTTTGCCGGCAAAAAAGAACTGGATGCCAGTAAGCTGGTATTTGAATACGAGTGGTACGATTGGCAAAAAGCTGCACATGACCACGGCCGGTCACCACGAAATGCGTTTATTCAGCGCAGAAAGGTGAACGTTTACCCGGACACACTGGTTTGGATCCGCGATTTCTCCTACTCTTACAATGAGCCGATGACGCGGAACTACTTCTGGCACCCTGCATTTGACGACTACCCTGCGGTAGGTGTCGACTGGCACATGGCCAATGCATTTGCCTACTGGCGTACAAAGTTGTGGAATACCTACGCACAAACCCGTGGTGATGGCATTAACTCTGAGGACTACCGCCTGCCAACGGAGCATGAGTGGGAATATGCAGCCCGTGGTGGCCACGATGTAGCGATGTACCCATGGGGTTTGTACTACACTCGTAACGCTAAAGGTTGCCTTCTGGCTAACTTCAAGCCCGGACGTGGTAACTACCCTGAAGATGGCGGGCAGTACACCGTACGTGCAGACGCTTACTTCCCCAACGATTACGGTCTGTACAATATGAGCGGTAACGTTTCAGAGTGGACTGTCACCGCTTATTACGACAATGCTTATGCCTTCCTGCACGACCTTAACCCGGACATTCGCTACGATGCTAAGGACGATGATCCTGAAGCTTACAAGCGTAAAGTGATCCGCGGGGGTTCCTGGAAGGATGTTGCACACTTCCTTCAGACAGGCACACGCCACTGGGAATACCAAGATACTACCAAGTCTTACATTGGTTTCCGCTGTGCACTGACCTTCCTGGGTCGTTCACTGAATGATTTCTAATGATAACACCTTAATAAATTGGATGCATGCAACAGTTAAAGCATGCATCCAATTTAATTTTGGGTTTTCTCCTATCTGGCTTACCTCAACTTTCCTTTTGACTTTTCAAGTGCAAACCATCACTAGCTTACATCGCAATACTATTGAGGCATAAGGTTTCTACTTGAGTAAGAAAAAAGAGAAAAAAATAAATATTCCCTGTAACCAATCAGACGCGGGGCATTATGTGGTAGAGTTCGGAGGAGCCGATCTCTTCAATTTGCTAAGGATTTAGATCACCAAAACTATTAAAATAGAACAAGATGAGTTTCTTGAAGTCAAAAGGGTTTAAGTACGTTAAAAACCTGATCATCGGTCTCGGTGCATCAGTGGTATTGATGGGTGCACTTTTTAAGCTGGAGAGCTGGGAATATGCTTCAGAGATGCTGATCGTCGGACTTTCCGTTGAAGCATTCATTTTCCTCTTTCTCGGCCTTATTGGTCCTGAACCTGATTACTACTGGGATAAGCTGTACCCGGGCTTGAGCGATTACGGCTCCAATATTGCACCCCTTACAGCTGGCGGTGCAGCTAATGCTCCGGCTGCCCTGAATGGTGAGGTTGTTGAGCAGCAACTCGGTGGTATGTTATCTGAATTGCAAACGATGTCGAAAAGCCTGTCCTCGCTCAAAGCATTACAGGAGGTGGATTTCTCAGGCACGAGTGATCAGATAAAAACCATGAGTAACTTTTACTCTAAGCTCAACGAAGCCATGGCTGACCTCTCTGACTCTCTGGAAGACACGAAGGAGTACAAAGAGCAGCTCAATGCACTTAACCAGAATATCGGCCAGTTGAACGGAACTTATGCTCAGTTGAATAACGTGTATGGCAATGTGATTTCTGCCATGTCAAGCGTTGGCAAATAATCTGAGTTGACGGATCCCATTTTTTGAATTTTATAAAAGCTATATAGCATGTCAATACCTAAGGAACCGCGGCAGCTCATGATCAACCTCATGTATCTGGTGCTGACCGCGCTACTTGCCCTTAACGTATCGGCCGAGGTAATGAATGCTTTCTTTACACTGGACGACGGTAATAAAGAAAGTATCGCAACTGTAGAGTCTCAATTAGAGCAGACAGTAAGCGGGTTGAAAAACCTGCTGAGCGACGAGTCCAAAGCCAAGTACCGCCCTATCGAACCGGCTGTAGATCAAGTACGCGAAACCATATCAAGCTTCAACAATTACGTTGATGGACTTCGAGATAACCTTATTGACCAAGCGGGCAATCAAAATGGTGAAGTTGATGATGAAGACTACACTGAAAGCTATGGTAAAGTAGTGCCAAAGGGTAAGAAGAATAAAGATGTTACGACTCGTATGCTTGTGGATGCAGGTCGCGGCGAAGAACTGAAAGCCGAGATTCTGAAGACCAAAGAGCAACTTATCAAAATCTATACCGACTTGGTGCGTGAGTATGGGAAAAATTTCGGTCTGAAAGAAGCAGAGATAGAAAACCGGATTAATAATATCGGTAATAACCTGCCATTCGGCATTGATGACGAAACCTGGAAAGGAAGCAAGGACAAGAAAAGCTGGGCGGACTTTAAGTTCCGTCAGATGCCACTCGCTGCAGTATTGCCACTCATGAGCCAAATGCAGTCAGATGCTAAGAGCTCTGAAGCGGCGCTGATCAACAGTATGGCCGAGCTGGCTGGTGGCCGTGTGGTCGAGTTTGACTCCTTCTTCCCGGTAGTACAAGCCGAGAAGGCCTATGTCATTAAGGGAGACCCCTTTAATGCCGAAATCTCAGTAGGTACGTACAGCTCTCAAATCAATCCGGATGACATCAACATTTATGTGAACGGTAGTGAAATCAGCGTTGGTGAAGGAGGAAAGGCAGAATACTCTACCCGTACTACTTCTACCGGTAACAAGCAGTTGAAGCTGAAAGTAGAAGTACGGAACCCACTGACCGGTGAGGTTTCTGAAGGCGAAAGCATTTATGAATACGAAGTAGGTACACGTTCTGCTACCGTTTCTGCGGATAAGATGAACGTATTCTACATAGGTGTGGACAACCCGGTTTCCGTTTCGGCATCCGGTGTATCTTCTAATGACCTTAGCGTTCGGGCTTCTGGTTGTACCATTAAGGCAACCAGTCGTACGAATGGCAAGTACCTTGTGACAGCCACCAAGCCGGGCGAAGCTAAGATTGTTCTCTCCGGAGGAGGATTGCCCTCGACTACATTTGACTTCCGTATCAAGCGTATTCCTGACCCGGTAGCCCGACTATCTAAGTCCAGCGGTGGTGCCATGGGTAACGGCGAATTCAAAGCGCAAGGTGGTGTGGGAGCATTCCTGGACAACTTCGACTTTGACGCCAAGTGTGCTATTCAAGGTTTTACCCTTGTATACGTTGCTGCCCGTCAGGACCCTGTTGAGGTTATCAACGCGGGTGCACGGTACAATGCGGCTTCCCGCCGTTTGGTCAATGAGGCAAAGCCTGGCGATATTTACTACTTCGACGATGTGAAGGCACGTTGCCCTGGTGATAATGTAGGTCGCCCCATCAACTCGATGGTCTTTAAAATTAAGTAGGGTAAAATAATTACCTTCAACTTTACAGGCATCTGCAGCCAGCTCTTCCGAAAGAAGGGCTGGCTGTAGTTAGCAAAAAGCCAACGGGCTTTTGTTAGATATTAGCGTTTATTAAAAACCTGATCGGTAAGTAATTCTGTTATTTTATGGGAATTATAAAATAGCAGAAGTCAGATCATCGTTCAGGTTAGAGATCTATTATCTTTGATAATCGATTCAATCAATAGAGGATATTAATTTACGTTATAGCCTCTAATAATCAGGACGGTGCGCAGTAGAAAACTATACGTCCTTATGAGCCGGAATAATTCCCAAGAATGCACCGTTTAATTGATGAATTATTTTTTGCGGTCACTGGTGGTTTGAAAAGGAAAAATGTGGTGTTAATCCGCTGCTATACTTTCTCCCTTCATTGGGAAAGCAGTATTTTTCAGCTTCCGGACTCTTGACCGTGGTCAAATTCTCGTTCAAACAAATTAATTATTAAAAAATCAGCCATGAAGATCGCTCTGAAATTATTCAGCTTAGGACTTTTGATGTTCTTCCTCGCTGGTCCGGTAACCGCTCAAACCCCCGATAACATCATCATGACGGAGTCTGGGGAGATGAACACGGATAAGCCCCTCGATGATATCGTAGAAAAGCGCCTGACCTTCGAAAAGCGGGTACTGCCCTATGACCATGTCCGCGAGGCAGACATTTTTTGGGAGAAGCGCATCTGGCGGGTCATTGACGTACGTGAGAAAATGAACCTTGCTTTCGCTTACCCTGAGCGCCCATTTTTCACCATTCTTATGGAAGCTGCAGAAGCTGGTGAAATTACGGTTTACAGCACAGAGGATGATAAATTCTCGATTCCACTAACGCCCGATGAGGTTGCCTCTATGGGCGCAAGCGTTGATACAATCGCAACCGTAGACCCGGAGACTTACGAAGAAACCTTTCAGGTTGTTCGTAACGAAGTCGATCCAAGTGATGTTAAACGATTCCGTCTTAAGGAAATTTGGTTCTTTGACGAAGAAACATCCACTATGCAAGTCCGGATCCTCGGTATTGCTCCTCTGATCGAGGAATTCGATGATAACGGTAACTTCAAGTACGAACGGCCGATGTTTTGGGTCTACTACCCTGAAGCACGCGAAGTGCTTGCCCGGGAACGTGTATTCAATATCGCTAATGATTCCAGCCCGATGAGCTACGAGGATCTCTTCGAGATGCGCTTCTTTTCGAGCTATATCTACAAAGAATCTAACGTATTTGACCGCCGTCTGGAAGATTATCTTTCTGGTACCGACCTGCTCATGCAGTCTGAGCGTATCCGCCAGGAAATCTTTAACTTCGAACATGACCTCTGGTCCTATTAACAGACTAATGCTAACCTGTTGACTGATTCAATAGGGGCATAAGCTTATGTATTTGGTGTATGAAGGTCACAACCTGACCAGCATACTTATTCCATAAAAAAAGCGGTCTCGGGCATTTCGCCCGATACCGCTTTTTTGATTTCTGTGTTTCGCCAGTGCTAAAAACCTGGAAGAATTTGTTTGTACATACTTCACCAAGACCAACCTGGGGGTATTGGTCAACTGTATAGGTCTGCAATCAAATAATTGCAGGTCTAATGTATACTTCTTAGGGAAGTGTCTTTAGGAGGCCAGCTCATCAACTAACCTGGAAATCTGTGCCAATCGGTCCCGGTTAAGTGAATAATTGATGAATTTACCCTGACGCTCTGTGTCAACGACGCCTGCCCGCCTTAAGATGGCAAGGTGCTGCGACGCTACAGATTGCTCCAGCCGCAGCTTAATGTAAATATCAGTCACGGTCAGGCTCTCGCTTTCTTCCAACAAGCCAATAATTCGTTGGCGTAGCTTGTGGTTGATTGCCCGCAAGACCAATACAGCTTTGCGCAGCTCAGCATAATCCAGTGTGATATCGCTATCGCCCTGATTTAGTGTTACGGTTTCGTTCTTCTGTTTTCTCATATCAAGCTATTTTACATATTAAAGAAACTCTTCAAGTCAGTAAGCAATTTCTATGCCAAAAAAGAGAAGGTGTTTCTTTTGCTGTAAAATGATTTAAGTTGTCAGATCGATCAGGGAAGGCAGGGTTTTGGTTGAAACGGTGCTTTCGTTTGATGTTGATTGCCTCTTGGAACTCCATGATTTAGCAGACAAAGTTGTCTGATTATTAAAGGTAAGCTCTCAAGCCATTAAATCGACTCTAATAAAGTGTCCCTACAAAAGTAAAAAAATATTCACATAAATGAAATGTGTAATAAGGTCTTATTGTCTATTTTTTTGAGAGTCATGCATAATCTTTGATTTGATATGATTGTTTTGTCTTATTCGTAAAAGCGCTTTCGTTTTTTTGATTGGCTGAATATCGTGGCATTATAAGCCTCAGTCTCCCCTTTGGGAATACTTAATGATTGCCAGTTACTACCGGAGGCTTGCTTTGCCAGGAGTACGATTTGCCCGCAGTGATAGCTGTAGTGAGCGAGCTGCCGTTGGACCGCTTCAAGAACAGTATGCCCTTCGTTTCTGATATATACGATGTACTGTGGTTTGCATTTTTTGTGGTGAAAATACATAAATGGCGGTGTCCGGACTTTGCAGAGCGGCTCAAAGGCTATGGACAGCAGCTCTTTTTCGGTAGACTGACGGGCTGTAACCATACGCTGCTTTAAACGCAGCGCTAAAGTGGGAAAGGTCCTCAAAGCCGGACTCAAGGGCAATCTGAGTTACGGAGAGCATATCATGTTCCAAAAGACGGGCAGCGTGCTTCAATCGTCGGGTGTGCAGCCATTTTCCGGGTGGGGAGTCGAAGGCGGCTTTGAAATCCCGCTTGAATGAGGATAAGCTCCGTTGTGCGAGTTGAGCAAACTGAGCAAGGGGTAGATTGAGCATAAAGTTTTGCTCCATCACCGACTCAATTGTTGGCTTGTCTTGCAGTAAGCCATTGAGGAATAATGCAAAGCTTTCATTTTGCGGCTCGGCAATCAGGTTCAGAAGCAGTTCCTCCAGCTTTAGCGTCAGCCCCCGGCGGCGGGCCTCATTGAGCGGGGTATTAAAATAGGGGAGTACCGCATGGTAAAAGTGCCCAACGGGCTCTGTTATATGTAACCGGATCGCGGGGGCCTGGCTCGCCTGGTTAGGGCTGGGGAGCAAATCAGCATGCCGCTGCGCAAACTGTTCTAAAAAGGGCTCATCCAGAAAGAAGAGTACACTTTGAAAAACACCCTGTTTTTTCGGTATTTCTGACATCAGGTAGCTGCCTTTTCGCAAAAACAAGGCTTCGTCAGAGCCAAGCTGGTATTTAGCGCCACCAGCCTCCATGACTTTCTTGCCCTGTAATACAAAAACGATGAAGTGCTGCGCCGACCAGACCTGTACACGTTTGGAGTGTTCGTAAGACCGGTATTCGATAAAACGAAAGCCCTTCTCCACTTCTATTTTTGGGAAAGCCTTCGATTGCTTAAAATAGTGGTCGAGCTGTTCCATATGCTATACTTTCCATTTAGTATGAAAAACGCCCTCGCGATCGGTCCGTTCATAGGTGTGCGAGCCAAAAAAGTCGCGCTGTGCCTGCACGAGGTTGAGCGGTAAGCGCTTGTCCCGGTAGGCATCGAAGTAGTGCAGTGCAGATGACAGCGCAAGCGTCGGAATACCGTATTGGACTGCTGTTTGCAGAACGCTCCTTGCTGCGCGTTGCCCGTATAGCAGCGAGCTTTGGAATAAGGGAGATCGGATCAGGTTGTTCAATTGCGGGTCCTGCTGATAAGCCTGGCGCATGTCCTCCAGTATTTCGGCACGGATAATACACCCACCCCGCCATATTTTGGCAATTGTCTCAAGGTTCAGGTCAAACTTGTACTCCCGGGAGGCTTCTGCCAACAGGTGCATGCCCTGTGCGTAGGTGATCATAAAAGCAAAGTGCAAAGCTTCACCCACCTGACTGACCAACTGTGCCTGATCTACTTCCGGACGGTGTTCGATGGAGCGGCTGTAGTGAGGTGCTGTTGCTACCCGTTCCGCTTTTAATGCGGATAAGCCACGCATGGTCACTGCTGCATCAATCGTTGGGACGGGTACGCCCAGGTCCATTGCATTTTGGGAAGTCCACTTACCGGTACCTTTTTGTTTAGCCTTGTCCAGTATTTTATCTATGAGCCACCCTTCCTCCTGATCATCCGCCTGAGCAAAAATCTTACTGGTAATTTCCACCAGGAAAGACTCCAGGGCGCCCTCATTCCACTTCCTGAAGGTTTGGTGCAGTGCCGGATTGTCAAGCCCTCCTGCGTTTTTGAGGATATCGTAAGCTTCTGCCAATAACTGCATAAGCCCGTACTCAATACCGTTGTGCACCATTTTGACGTAGTGGCCGGCAGCACCGTTGCCTAAGTGCGCAACGCAGGGCTCTCCTTTGGCTTTAGCGGCTACGGCTTCCAAAATTGGTGCGACTAACCGATAAGCTTCCGGGTCGCCCCCTGGCATGATACTTGGTCCCCGGCGGGCACCTTCTGCACCTCCGGATACGCCCATGCCCATAAAGCGTATCCCCTTGTTTTTGAGCGACTCAAACCGCCGGTCGGTATCGGGGAAGTAAGAATTGCCACCATCAATGATGAGGTCCCCTTCGTCTAAATGAGGCAGCAGCGATTCGATGACGCTGTCTACTGCCTTGCCTGCGGGTACCAATAGCATGATTTTACGGGGCGGGGCTAGTGCCTGTATGAATTCAGCCGTATCCGTGGTGCTCATAACCGGCTTGCCTGCGCCTTCCTCTTTGAGTGCAGCTGCCTTTTCTGCATCCAGGTCCAGCCCGGCAGCAGAGAAGCCATTGTCTAATACGTTGAGGATGAAGTTTCGGCCCATCACACCAAGGCCGATCATGCCGAAATTGTATCCGTTATTGTTCATGGTTGGAATTTTCGATTTGTTTGAGTTTGTCAAGACGGCGGTTATGGCGGGCTTCACCACTATACTGCGCTTTCGCGAAAGCGAAGACGAGCGCTTTGGCCAGCTCAGGCCCGATGACCCGCCCGCCCAGGCAAATAATATTCATGTCATCGTGCTCTACACCCTGCCGGGCAGAGTAGGTTTCGGTAATTAATGCTGCCCGCGCTCCTTTGACTTTGTTGGCGACAATCGCGGCCCCTACACCACTGCCGCACACGGCTATTCCACGGTCGACTTGCTGTCTGGCTACAGACTGGGCAAGGGGGTGTACCAAATCCGGATAGTCGTCCTGAGCATCATAGTGGTGGGCGCCAAGATCAGAAACTTCGTAGCCCGTTTCACGCAACCATTGAGCAATTTGATTTTTGAGTTCGAAGCCACCGTGGTCAGCAGCTAGTCCAATCTTCATAGGTATTTAGTATCGATTATAAAACTTTAACAGCGCTTCCGCCTTTTGTTTAAACAGGGCTGCTCATTCCTGGTTGCATAGGGCTGCCCAAATTCATCAAAAATAAACCCAATGGACCCACAGGTTTTTGTGATTTTCGGCGCCTCCGGTGATTTGGCCAAGCGCAAATTGTTACCTGCAATTTATGAACTCTACTGCAGCGATTTATTGCCCGATGCTTTTGCCGTGTTAGGCGTAAGCCGGACCGAATTTAGTGATGAAGCCTTTCGAAAGGAGGTCTTTACCGATAATGAATTCATAGAAGACAGCAAACGGAAAGATTTTGCCGATAAACTATTTTATCAGCCCATTGATACCCTTGAGGCAACAGATTACCCCAAGGTACGCAACCGACTGCAGGAGATAGATGAGCAGTCTGGTACATCAGGCAACTATGTGTTCTACCTGTCGGTCCCACCGCGGCTGTATACCGAAATCCCTAAATACCTGGCGCAAGAGGGCTTAAATAAAAGCGACAACGGCTTTAGGCGGCTGATTATCGAAAAGCCGTTTGGCTACGACCTCGATTCAGCGGAAAGCCTGAATAACAGCCTTCAACAGCATTTTGAGGAAGACCAAATCTTCCGTATTGATCATTATCTGGGCAAAGAAACAGTACAAAACCTCTTGGTTACCCGTTTTGCCAACGGGATTTTTGAGCCGTTGTGGAACCGCAATTATATACACCACATCGAAGTGACTTCAGCTGAGAAGATCGGAGTCGGTGACCGGGCTGGCTACTACGATTCTTCCGGTGCACTTCGGGATATGATACAGAACCACCTTCTGCAAATCGTCGCCCACGTTGCTATGGAGCCGCCCATCAACGCTGATGCGGGCTCTATTCGCAGTGAGAAGTTGAAGCTATTTAAAGCTTTGCGCCCAATCGCTGAGTCTGAGGTGCCAAAATACGCCATTCGCGGCCAGTATATAGGCGCTAAAGTTGAAGGCAAGACGGCCAGGGGGTACCGCGAAGAAAAGGATGTCAGCGGGGATTCGATGACGGAGACGTACGTTGCTATGAAATTTTTTATTGACAACTGGCGCTGGGCGGGCGTACCCTTTTACATCCGCACGGGTAAATACCTGCCAACCAAAGCAACGGAGGTGGTTGTTTATTTCAAGTCGCCCCCCCATCACCTATTCCGCAGCAACGAGGAGATGATGAATATGAACAATCAGCTGATTATCCGCATACAGCCGGATGAAGGCCTGTTGTTACAGTTCGGTATGAAGGTGCCCGGCTCAGGTTTCAATGTGAAGAATGTCGAAATGGATTTCCACTATTCTGATCTGACGGACGCCCATGTGCCTGAGGCCTATGAGCGCCTGATCCTGGACTCAATGAAAGGCGATGCCACGCTCTACGCCCGCGGTGATAGTGTGGAAGAGGCCTGGCGGTTTGTCGATCCTATCCTGAATGCCTGGAAAAATAATCCCGATATCAAGTTGTATGGCTATCCGGCGGGCACCTGGGGCCCGGAAGTTGCCGATAATTTGATTGAAGGCGATCGTGTCAGTTGGCGAAACCCATGCCGCAACTTGACAGACTCCCGGAATTTTTGCGAACTTTAGCCGTATAAAAAACAGAGGCATATGCACATCCAGATTGCAGACACCCCCGGGCAGGTCGCCCGCGATTTTGCTGAGTTCTTTGAGCATTGGCTCAAAAACCAAGAGAAGGACGTTTACGTTGCGCTGTCCGGCGGCAGTACCCCTGCAGTGCTCTTCCGCCTGTGGGCAGAGGAATACCGCGACCGGATCGATTGGGAGAAAGTTCACTTTTTCTGGGGCGATGAGCGCTGTGTTCCTCCGGATGATGAAGAAAGCAACTTCAGGATGGCAGATGATCTTTTTATGTCAGTGGTAGGTGTACCTTCCTGCAATATCCACCGGCTAAGGGGCGAGCTGCCCGCTGAGGTGGAATCAGGTCGTTACGGAGAGGAAATCGAAGAGTGCCTCCCAATCGAGAACGGCTGGCCGGTTTTTGACCTGATCATGCTGGGCATGGGCGGTGACGGGCATACTGCTTCCATCTTCCCGCACCAGATAGAACTGATGGAAGCAGATGATATTTGTGCAGTGGCGGAGCATCCGGTAACCGGGCAGGAGCGGATTACCCTGACGGGCAAAGCCTTAAATAATTCCCGGAATATCGCCTTTCTGGTGACCGGTAAAAGCAAAGCAGACAAAGTTGCCGCTATATTAAACGAAGGAGAAGGCGCTTCCGAATACCCGGCGGCTCACATCCAACCTACACACGGCCAGTTGTACTGGTTTTTGGACCAAAAGGCGGCGCAGGAAGTGGATGATAAAGTATAGCTAGCCGTTAAGAGATGCTAACATAGCATCTCTTAAATAACGGGAGCATTCGCAAGCGCACTTGCCTGGTGCAAAATGGATAGCTTTCTTCGACTTGTTCAAAAGCGGCATCCGTATCTTTTTGGGGTCAATAGTTCTTTCTTGTTTCGTCTGAGTAACAATAACATGCAGCTTGTCCGTGTAAATACTGTTCCGGAAGGAGTTCGGACCGTAGTGGTAGATCGTATGCTTTCGATCAGTATTACTTATCCTTATTAAAGCACAGAGCCAAATGAGCGGAAAGCACTCCTCCACTGACGATTTTGACTTCGAATTGATTGGGGAATATTTTTCCATGCTTACCCAATAAAAAATGCCCGCGACTGCACTAAGAAGGATACCCTTCAACGACATGGAGTCGGATTTCATGCAGAGTAGGCATTGCAAATGTGCGTACATTTTGCGTGATAGTCAACCTTTTGAATTCGTGCTTTACGCTCAATATGACTGGGAACCTATTCGCTGCGGAACTTTTTTGGAAAGGAGTTGGCGGTTTAAAGGCAGGGGCGGTGGGGGTTGTTTTTAAAGTTACTCCCCGCCTTTTGTTTCTGTTCTAAAAGAACAATTGGCAGAAAAAAAGGAAAACCCAAACCACCCCCAAACAACAACAGCCAGCCTCCCCAAAGGGAAGCCAGCTGTCTCCTGCTTTTCAATGCTTAAGATTGACCTACATCGCCCTAAGCGCCTTCACCAGGTAGGTCAGGGAAAAGGGCAGGACGACCCAAAACCACTCATTCATAAAGATCAGCATAAGGATCATGACAGTAGTGGATACCAGGAACAGGATCCAATCCATTGCATTTGATTTATTTTCCGCATTCGCTTCCATATCTCGATTATTGTTTACAGTTATTCGATGGATTTGTACGGGACGGCCTGATGGATTGATGCGCAATTACTTGAAAGTTTAAGACTCAGCACCAGTAAGGGGTCAAGCTTTAAAAAGCATCAAGTCATTCGGACTAGTCGCACCAGGCTGTGCCCAATGTGTGCCAAAAATAAGAAGTATTCCCAAATTGCCCAAGGAGTGGAGGGAATCCTGCAAACGAACATGGCCCTTTTCCGCCCGTTTTTACAGAAAACCGAATAATGAAATACCTATATGCTGTTTTTATAACCTTCTTTCTCGCCGGCTCTACCCTGTTTGGACAGGAGGACCCGCCATTGCCGGGTGTTTTCTACCTTGAAATCCGCCAGACCGTGCAGCCTGAAGAATTTCCCAGAAAAGAATTACGAGTCTATCGGCTGCACGGCCAGTCGCTTGCGATCGTCATTGAAGGGTTTGATGATTCTGAGGCGGAAGCGTCAGTAGAGCAGGTGCTGTCGAAGGCTTGTTATAACGAATTGGTAAAGGAAGCAGAGCGCAACCGCCTGATGGCCGTTGGCACCAACTGTGTGGCGTATACACCGGTAGCCCGGCCAAGGCTTAAAACGGAGTTGAAAATACAGTACAAAGGAGAGACCAAAGTATGCTATTCCTATGACAAGTCTTTTGCGCCCGCCCTGCAACAAGTTTTACAAAAGCTCAATAACTGTATTCCTAATCAGGCGCACAAGGTGATCCTTCCGGGAAGAACGCTGAGATTAGACTAATAAAGCCCCAACACGCTCTAAATAAAATCCTCATAGTCAAAGACCGTTTCAAAGCCTTTGACTTTGAAGTATTGCTGTACCGCCTGAGTGGGCTTTTCGCTAATGGACATGGCAAAGTCGCCGCCCCATGCCCCCAGTGACTTGACGAGACCGGGAAAATTGGGGAAATGTTTTTGCTTGACGGTAGGTAAACCCAGTGTTTCTGCAAGCAGCGCTTCGTGCTCCTCCAAAATCAGGATGGCCTCAGCGGCAGTACGGGCCTGCAAAAAGAGCAGGGTGAGTTCAGAGAGGCGGTCGCGAAGTTTTGCTGAGCCACTTCCCCGGCTGCGGTACCTGTCGATGCCTTCCCGGCTGTCTTGCTTTTGCCCCAGAAAAACGAAGCAGATATTTTTAGCAAAAGCCGGTACAAACGGGACTTCTACGTAAGAAGGCTTTCCCTGCTTTCGCTGAAAAAGCACGGGGTGCTGACTATTGGCGCAGGCGATATCATAGCCTGAACCGCCGAAGGTGTCATCGAGCAGTTGAAAGGGATCTACGCCGGCCCATCGGGCAATAGCGGCAATGAGTGTGGAGCTGCTGCCAAGGCCCCATTCGCGCGGGAATTCCAGCTGTGTTTCCAAAGATAAGTAAGGCTGATTGCTCCAAAAGCCGGGCCGTTGTTTTTCAATCCCCTGGAAAATCGTCTCCAGCCGTTTACCGGTCTTCAGGTCGTTGGCTTGCAACAGCATACCGCCCGTAGCAAACGCTCCTTCAAACCAGGGCGTACCGTCCAGTAGCCGGCTGGTCCAGGTGTGGCGTGCCTGTGAGGGTGCAGCCCGGACGCGTAGCCATTGGCCACGTCGTAGTGGGAGCCCCAGGGCAAGCGCACCGTCGAGCACGGCATATTCACTGGTCAGGAGTACTTTACCGTTGGTATGAATGGCTTGTTCGATGGTTGTAGATTTTACTATTTCTTCAAAAAGTGTTCGGGTACCAGCCGGTCATTACGGCTCTGCTTGAGGTAGTCCCGCACGGCCGTAAAGGAAACGACCTTGTCCGCAAAAAAGGAAGTGGCTTGCTCCTGCTCCTCGGGCGTCGCCTTGAGGTGGTTGAGCATATTGAGGAGGTGCATCTTCATATGCCCCTTTTGGATGCCGGTAGTGACCAATGAACGGACTGCAGCGAAGTTTTGTGCGAGACCGGTAGCCGCAATAACCATCATCAATTCTTCTGCCCCCGGTTGCCCAAGCATTTCCAGCGATAATCGGGCGATAGGGTGGAGGCGGGTCAATCCGCCAACAGTGCCTACTGCAAGCGGCAGGTCCATCCAGAATTTAAAGACCCCATCCTCAACCGTGCAGCTACTAAGACTGCGGTAGCGACCGTCACGGGCAGCGTAGGCGTGGCCACAGGCTTCTATGGCGCGGAAATCATTGGCGGTAGCTAAAACAACGGAGTCAATACCATTGAAGATGCCTTTGTTGTGGGTAGTGGCGCGGTAGGGGTCGATCTGTGCAATGCGAATGGCTTTGGCAAACTTTTGGGCAAAAGTGTCGGCATCCATATTCTGACCACCCGCCTCAAGGTCTTCCACCGGGCATTCCACCCAGGTTCTCACCACACACTCTGGCGTGTAGTTGGAAAGAATAGCCATGATGATTTCCAGTGAAGTGCCTTCCTGATTGAGGGGTTCGTGAATAGAGGCAAACCGCTGCAGGCTCATGCCAAATTCTTCCAGTACGGAATTGATGAAGTTGGCGCCCATGGAGTCGCACGTCTCAAAGGTCACCCGTAACTGGTAGTAGCCCGGCTCTTCTTCTGTAAGGTCAACAAGTTCAATATCCTGAATGCCGCCACCCCGCTTTTCCATATTAGTCGTAATGTGGCGGGTGTCCTCGCGGAGTTGCTGCTCGATGGCCGGCATAGCGGCTTTCAGTGTTTCGCCCTTGCCCGTCCAGGTAAAGTGAACCTGGCCAACTTTTCGGGTGGAAAGGACTTTCGCATGAAAGCCTCCGCGTTTAGACCAAAACTTGGCGGCACTGGCCGCCGCCGCCACTACGGAGCTTTCTTCAATCACCATCGGCACAGCGTACACTTCGCCGTTGATGACAAAGTTAGGTGCGATACCGAAGGGGAGGAAGTGGTTACTGACCGTGTTTTCGCTGAAGCCATCAAGGATACGCTGCTGTTCGGCATCAGGGTGCCAAAAGCTTTTAAGCTCGTCAATGGATACCTGGGGGTTTTCAAAAAACTGTTCAGCAATCCAATCTAACTTTTCTTCTTTGGAGAGGCGCGAAAAGCCCGAAATCATCTTATCCTGCATGTCTTGATATTAAGCTGTCGGTGCACGGCACCACTTGTTGATCTTTTTATTCGCTGACTAGAAAACCAGCTTTACCGTACCCGAAGGAAGGCGTTGGCAAGCTCCAGCCCTTCAATTTGGGCAGCCACGTAGGTCTGTAATTCATCGTAACTACCGCGGGCATGGCGTAAAAAACTGGAAGCCTGGCCATAGATGGACGGCGCATGGAGTTTCTGGGTCAGGTAATAACCATCCAAAAAGGTGCGAACGCCACCGGAAATGATAAACTGCCGGCAAAGGGCTTTGTCACCGAGTTCTTCTAAGAGCTGATTGGTGATCAAAGTCATTTCTGCTGCACTATGGCCTACGTGTGCCAACTGCTCGTAAATGCCTGCTTTGCTTTCGTCTCCCCGCAGCATTTCCAGACGGGCAAAATTGGTGCCACCATTAGCTGCAAAGTCTATGGCTGCGAGGGGCAGTTGCACCAACGCCTTTAAACTTTCCGGCCCCATGCCCTGGCCCACCTCCTTTACGATAACCGGAGCACTAACTTTTTCAAGCAGCGTTTCAATAATCTGTAACGGAGTGCGCACAAACCTGTCACCCTCCGGCTGTAGCCACTCTTGCATGGGATTTACATGCACAATAAGGCCATCAGCCTGCAGTTTGTCCAATAGTTCGTTGACCCGGTACAACTCGCCCTGGTCAATTAGTTCCTCAAGCTGAGCGACGCCCAGATTAGCATACATAGGCAAGTCATCACCAATTTCATGGCGCACATCAAAGTCGGGCAGGCATTCGTTACTGTACAGCAAGGGGCGGCACGAGCCCAGTCCCATGCCCATACCAAATTCCTTACAAGCCCGGGCCAGATTATGGTTGATAGTGTTTGCCCATTCTGTGCCTCCTGTCATGCTGGATACCCAAACCGGTGCCCGCATGGTCTTGCCCAGGAAAAGAAAGCTTTTCAGGCTGCCTCGTTTTGGGTGCCCGGCCAGCAGAGGCTCGTAGTAGAACCGCTGGTCCAGGGTGCCACTTTCAATTTGAGAGCGGAACGCCAGCTCAATATGATCGCGCTTTCGGGACGAAGCTGTTGGGTCTTCCTTAGGAGATAATGTATCCACATTTACCGGTTTGCTCGTAAAGGTCATAAAAATCGTGATTTTGTTCAGCAAAAACAGACTTAGGATTATTATTTGTACGATTATTGAAGTGGTTTGCAGCCTTTACCGCCAAGTGGTAACCACTCATGAGGTCAGGTCCTTGCTTTCTACTTTGATACTCACCGCACCGCTAAAGATGACATCAAACAGAGCTATGGTTTCCAACCACTTAATTGTCGTTTTAATAAATTGCTCGTAAAACAATAGCCTTGGTAAATGGTTCCCTGAGGTCCCTGTTTTGTAGTGCTCATCAGGTTGGGAGCGTACCAGGCAGAACTTTTTTTGTGGAGGGGGGAAACTTTTTTTTTACGATCTCAGTTGATGGTCGTACGAAGGGCAATAAGCTGTATAAACGGTGTTTCTAGGCCGGGCTTTCAAGTCAGAATCAAGCTAAATTACAATTTCTAAGCGTTGGCTGATTACTCAAAAATGCTATCTTTATGGTACAGACGAAGGAAATAACAACGATGAGCAGTCCGAATAGCAACGTTTTCGAGGAAGAGTTTCTGCCTCAAATTGATGCCTTGTATACCTTCGCGTACCACCTGACCTATAATGAGGAGGACGCTAACGACCTGGTGCAGGAGACCTATCTGAAAGCTTATCGTTTTATCGATAGCTATAACGCAGGTACTAATGCCAAAGCCTGGCTATTCCGAATCCTCAAGAATGCTTTCATCAACCAATACCGAAAGAAGAGCAAGCTGCCTACTCAGATCGACTACGAGGAGATCATCAATTATCATGATGAGGAAGACTCGAGCCTGACTAGCTACCACGACCTGCGGGAAGAGATGTTCCAGGGGATGATGGGCGATGAAGTGACCAATGCCATTAATGCCCTTCCGGTAGACTTCCGAGTCGTTATCTTGCTCTGTGATGTAGAGGGCTTTACCTACGAGGAGATTTCCAAAATCGTAGACATTCCTATCGGAACGGTACGCTCCCGTTTGCACCGGGCAAGAAATATGCTAAAAGAGCAATTGAAAACTTATGCGCAGTCTTTGGGCTACAAAGACAAGCGTAAATAATTCGTTAACCTACTACTCAAGGTAGTTAGCCGACAAAGCCTGTACGGTCCATTTGTTACCTGCAGGCTTTGTCCGGGCTGAAACTAAACGTAAAAAAGATGCAACGCCTTACTAAACCACATCTACTGCTTGATACGCTTCATGGCCTATGTGCTGTGGGTACGGGTGGCTTGACGGTACGACCTTGGTGCAGCTTCTGTTTTGTGTCAGCCGGGCGGACTACCGAAGAGTAAAAAAACGTATCACAATGAGAGATCAGAACTATCAGGAACTCGTCAGGAAAGTCACGATGTACCTCGACAACGAACTCAGTGAAAGTGATGAACGAGAACTGCTGATTGAAATCAAAGCCAACCCCGCCTACCTGAAAGTCCTCAGTCAGGAAAAATCCTTCCGGGAGTTTATTAAGAGCAAAATCCACCGCCGAAAACCTTCCCCTGCGCTCATTCAGTCCATCAAAGATAAAATTAGAGTGACAACGGTTTAGTTGCCCTATCCCACCATGCCAAAGAAATGGCTTTTGTACTTCAGGAGCCCTTCAGCTGCCATCCGGTTTCAGGATAGCAGCTGTTTTTATTCCCAGTAGCCCCCTTTTTTAAGATTTTTTGCTCGATTGTACAGTTCAAGGTCCGCCGTATTAAGCTCCTTAATGCGATTTCTCAGGTTGGCTGTTACCTCGTAAGTGGCTGTTGTTCGGTTTTTTGGGGAATATGTATTGAAAGGAGCGAAGGCAAAACCTCCTGTTCCGAATGCTGCTGCTTTTTCATGGGTCTGAACAAAATGGATCGGTTTAAGTCCAAGAATCGGAAGTATGGGCATGAGCGAAATTATCAAATCTGAATCATAGGCGTACAATTACGCTATTAATCCCAAAATCCCTGAAGCGCAAGTCGCCTGGCTTTTTCATACAGTACTAGGTCTTTGTAGTTGTATTCCCGAATCTTTGCAATTAATTCTTCAGATGGACCGGGGGCTGCCTGCTTAGCTTTTTGATTATCATTGACCCGTAGTTTGAGTAAATGGGAATCAAGGGACCAGTTTAGCTTGCTGCCCAGCTTTTTTAGGTCGCTTTCAAATTGGCTCTGAAAACCAATAAAGAAAAAGCCCTCCAAATTTATCCCTTCCAAATAGGTACTCATTTTGTTTTGCCGGAGAGGGCGCTTAATAAAGGTTTCTATATCGATCAGCTTGGCGTTTGGCCGTTGCTTCTTTCGTCTTTGGAAGTCGACCACAGCGTAATAGTGATAGTTGGAGAGTACTCGGTCTACCGGATGACGTAGCCAGGTGATATACTTAGAATGAGCATTGCCCACCGCTGAGATTTGTTTGTAGGACAAGTGCCCATGAATGACTGGATAGGCCTCAGTGGGATAGTCTGTTAATTTCTCTCCCTGATTATCCAGGTAATGGTGATTGAGGGATAAGACGCCGTCAATACCATATTGGGCGCACAATATTTTTTGAAAAGTCCGCCCCGCTGTTTTGGGGATGTGTATAGATAGGAGGTGGGGGTAAGGGCGCCCGGTGGCTGCATAAAAGCGTCGTTTAAGCCGTTTTACATAGTCATGTCTGGATGAAGAACTGAGCAAAGTAGTAAGGGTTTATGATCACAAATAAAACAAAAAAAACAGAGATAAAGCCAGCCTATCAGGAAATCAAAATCGAGGCTACTGCCAGTAGCCCTGTGAGCGTAGCATAATAGCTTCCTCATACAGGGCCATATCCTTGGTATTGAGAAGTGCGATTTCATTTCTCAAGCTTTCCGTTAAGGGTGCCCGGAGGTCAGGCTTAGAGACATTGACATTGACGCGCATTCGGTAGTGATCTTCGGAGAGCTTCCAGCCTAGTTGTTGAGCAAGGATTCGGAGATCATCGGGGTAGTATTCCTGGAGCCCGACAAAGAAACATTCGTTTAGTTTGAGCTGCCCCATGTAGCGAGCTATGACATTGCGTTTCCTTGGGCGATGAATGTATTCTTCCAGGGACATAAGCTTTAAGTCTGGGTCTTGCTTTTTCCGGGTTACATAGCCATTCGTACGGTAGAAGAAGTAGTTGGAGAGCACCCGGTCTACCGGATGACGTAGCCAGGTAATCCATTTTGTGCCTTGGGTCGCATAAGGTTGCAGTTGGTCAAAATGCAAGTGCCCGTGCACAACGGGGTAGGCATGGACCGGATAGTTTGCTAAGGTTTCCCCTCTTTTTTTGAGGTACTGATGGTCTAGTGTAAGCACACCATGCGCACCGTACTGACTTTTCAGGGCTTGCCGAAAAGTCCGCCCCGCTGTTTTGGGGATGTGAATGCATAATAAAGCTGGATTAGAAGTAGATACCGAATCCCCTTCTGTTTGTCGGAACACACGTAGTAAATTGCTAAAAAGCTTCAAAGCTAAGGGTTTAGAAATCTGTACCAATTGACAGATATAACATCGGGTCTTGAATAGTCCGCGTTTCAATGCCCCAGGCATAGTCCAGGCGGACAAAATATCCAAACAACATCGCTCTGACACCACCTCCATAGCCCGCTACGATGGGGTCCCGGAAGTAATTGACCTTTACAGATACTAAGCCGCTGTTTTCTACTACTGACGTATTGAGGGGGTTTTCTTCACTGTAAGGGTTGCTGCCTTCCCAAGCGGTACCTACATCAAAGAAACCAACCAGCTGGAAGTTGCGGAAAAACTGCGAACGGACCCGGTTCGAGAAATACTTGAAAATGGGTACCCGAAGTTCTACATTAGACAACAGGTAGGAGCTGCCATTCCGGATGTTAAGGTCAAAGCCACGCATATTGGTGGCCAGTGCCTGGAATGCAATATCGTTTCCCGCCGCTGGGATAGGGATTTCATTATTAAAGCTATTGAACAACCAGTTGTCTACACCGCCCAGGAAGTAGATCATCCGTTCCGAGCCAAAGGAGGTGGCTCCCGCTGCCCGTAGTGCGATAACGGAGTGCTTCAGGAAACGCTGATAGTGGCGGGCGTCAAAACCAACGATACCCATAGCCCCTTGTGCAAAATCCAGGGAGGCACCATCGGTGAAGCTCAGGTCAAATTTCTTTACACCCTCCACATAAAACTTGTACCGGGAGCCATTCTTGATGTTGATGGCTACATCCAGTGTGTTGTCAAATACATATTCCAGCCTAAGCCCGACCCGTTCTTCACTCTGCGTAGGTACTTCAAGTGAACTACGCTCGGTAGCCAGCTGCGTTACACGGTCGCGGCGTAAAGTACCTGTGGCGCGCAGGCTTCTAAAAATATCAAGCGGATAGCGCACGGCATACTGGCCCAACAGAATATTGACTTCCCTTCGGCTGGGCACAAAGGATAGGCTCTCGGAGGAAAACTGCTGGTTTCGGCGGTATAAAGCATATTGCCGATCAAGCCGGCGCTTCTTGTCTTTGAACGTTACGAAGTATTCAGTTCCGTTGAATGTAGTCGGCACACGCACCCCGCCTTCAAACTCGTAATCTTCAAAGAGGTCTTTAAAATTGCCTTTAAGCAAAATGCCCGGGTTGGGCAGGTTGAAGCCATCAGGATTGGCAGCAAAGCTATTCAGCCCATCAAAAAGCAAGCTGTTGTCAAGCTGTGTGGTAACAAAGTCTGTCCTGAATTCCAGTCGGTATGGAATGATTTTCGAGGAACGAAAATTATAGGGCTTCTTGGTCCGGAGCCCGGAACGGTTTAAAGCGTCCGACAGATTTCGGTCTCCGGTGATAATCCGGACTTGCTCCGGCTCATTCCCGCCTTGGGGCTCTTCAACGATGATGACCGTAGGCTCGCTTTCCTCATCATCAAATTCACTTTGGAACAAATAGTTGTCGATGTCTACTTTGCTGGTATCTCGCCGGGATTTATCCACTCGTACAGTGTCTACACTGATGTTGCCTGACTCCTTTAGCACCGACATCGCCGGTTCTTCAAAGGAGGGCGGTTTAGTCTTCTGGCGTTCTACCACAACAGCTTGCTTCACTTCTGCCGTTCGCTGTTGCTGGAAACCAGTTGCCTTTGAGCTGCCAATTTCGTCATTGGGAGCGGGCTGAAAAAGGTGCAATTGATGCTGCCCGTTTTCCAGTACAAGCTGGACCGCCCGGCTGGCTCTTTTGGCATTGCTTTGTCTTAGAATGCTCCGGTGGTAATTGGTGTTTGACTGGGTGACAGCCCGTTTTTTGATCACGGGCTCAATAGTAATGGTATCGATCAGAGTGCTATCTAAAGATGACATAGTAGAATCCACGTGTAGGCGGATTTCTGACCCATCCTCCAGCATAATGATCTGGTCGTAGTGGTGGATGTACTCCTCAAGATACCCTGATTTACGATTGTAAATACCATATTCGTCACTAACGTAAGAAAACCACGTTGTATCTACAGCCATGGGCTCCCGTTCATTGGCATAGGGGGTGTTGGTAATGCGGACCAGCTCCCCTGAGCGGTCCTCCAGGTCATAGTAGAAAAGGTCAAAATCATCAATGGGCAGGATACTGTCCAGTTTTTCACGCTTAAGCAAGGTGTCTTGCCGGTTCGATGCGAAAATGATCCCACGGCGGTTGTCGACTTCCACATAGGTGGCATCCAGGTCATCCCAAAAATCATCCGTAATGCGCTGGGTCTGCCGGGTATTGGTATAGTACAGGAAGATATCAGAATGGCCCCGGACAGTGGCTGAGAAGACAAGAGTGATCGGGTTGACGTAGGACATGCTGTAAACCCGCTGGTATTCTGTGGAAAGCGGCTCCTCCTTATATTTACCAGTCTTCACATTATAGATACGAAGGTAAGCAACATCCCGTTTTTCATAAAGAATTGCCAGTTCCTGACCGTTGGGGTTCCAGTCAATGATAGGATAATTGTAATCGGTAGCCTGGAAGGCGTTGCGGAAGCCTCCTTTAAAAATCCGTTCGGATGCTCCTGTGGCGATGTCGTGGAGATAAATCTGATGTTTACCAATCTCATTGATAACATACGCTACCTGACGACCATCGGCGCTGATTTTGGTGCGGGTGACGGGCAGATTACGTTTGTTTTTAATGGGCAGGGCTGTAGTGGATAAAGTGTCCCGGCGTTGCTCCTCAACGGAGAAACGGTTTTTATAGAAAACCGCCCAGTCCAACCCAACCCGCTCATAGGGCATGCCCAGAACGTAGAGGAAGCCGTTTTCGATGCTACGGTTGATCCGGGTGAGATAAAGCAGGTTGGATACCTGTGATTTGCCGTACTGTTGACCAATGAAATGCCAAAGAGAATGCCCGGCCAGCTTAGGGTCTCGCTCTGCAAGCAGTTCAAAACCCTCAAATTCATCGGACAGGACATAGTCCCGCAGTTGGTTGTCCATATCTGCATTCCATCGCTCACCAACGTAACCTACTAAACCTTCCTTAAACCAGACAGGAAGGTTCATCATCACTGCATTTTGAACAATTTCCTGAATGTTTGAGCCAAAAAGCATGGCATTCAAATAGACACTGGCAATCCCTTCACGGACTTGCTTGCGCAGGTTCCGGTGGTTGCCGTCGAAATAGACAAACACTTTATTGCCCACAATTTTAGTCTGCCCGGCGGAGTTGACGAAGGTATCCTCACTGCCAATATTGCTCTGTTTGACATCCGTCAGGTCCGTATAAACAATGATTTGTATCTTCTCATTAATACGGTGTTCAAGGACATTTTGTATTTCCTGAAAGTCATACTCCGCCAATTGTACTACGGCTTGCCCTATGTACCGCCCTTCTCCGTACCAGTAGGTGATGAAGTTGTCGCTCTCGTACTGTGACCATTCTGCGAAGTCATTGTGATACTGAACGCGGTTTTTTCCAAACTCCACCTGAGTACCCTGAGCAAGAAGGGCGGTGGCCGGCAATAGTAGACTGATCAGTGAAAGTAGGTACAAACGCATAGTGATGAGTATATTTGGGCACATCGGACGAAGCCAAGGCAGTAGTTTCAATATTAGTATGCTTTATTAAGACAGAACTACCGGGGTATCAGTTTACTTTGACCGGTTTTAATTTTGCCGTTTGGGTTACTTTATCGTTCTCTTTAGAACGAAAAATAGCAAACTTTCTTTTGCACTTATGACAGGCGTAGCGAGAATTGTTGGACACTTAGCGACGCGCGATCAATAACTGCCGGCTTTCTAGGAGTGCTTTTTCCTTTATCCAGCGTTGAGGAACCGCCGCCCTTAGCCCCACTAAGGGCGGGAATCCCGCAAATTTGCGGGACAGGCTCCTCGCCTTAGTTAAAGAAAAAATCACTACCCTATCCAAACACAAGACTTATTAAACGCGCGTCGCTTAGGGTGATTTACCTTAAGCCACACAATTTTAATTAACTTGTCCCAAAAAAATGGCGGAAGTACTCAAGCATACCTTTAACCCTTTTCAGGAGAATACTTATATCGTCTACGACGACACTAGCGAGTGCATCATTTTCGACCCTGGCTGTTTCTCAGATGAAGAGAAAGCTACGATCAAAAAGACCATAGAAAAGCACGATTTAAAGCCCGTTCGCCTCATCAATACCCATTGTCATATTGACCATGTCCTCGGCAATCAGTTCATCATGGATACCTACGGGCTGGAGCTGGAAATGCACAAAGGAGAAATTCCTGTATTGGAAGCAGCCCCGCAGTCAGCAATTATGTTTGGATTACCGGTGCCGCCCGGCGATTTTGCTGGAAAGCCCGGAAGGTTTATCGAAGCAGGAGAGGATATTACCTTTGGGAATACTACGCTCAAGTCATTGTTCACACCCGGGCATTCTCCTGCCAGCCTTTCTTTTTTCTGTGCCGCCGACCGGTTTCTGATTGCTGGGGATGTCCTGTTTTTTGGCAGTATCGGTCGTACCGACCTTTCCGGAGGTGATTTCGACACGTTGATCCGAAGTATTCAGTCGGAATTGTTCCCGCTCGGTGATGACGTTACGGTATATCCCGGACACGGACCAGAAACGAATATCGGCTACGAAAAGCAACATAACCCTTTTCTGTAGAACCAATTTTTCATCTATCGATTACGTTGATAAACTCTAAATGATCGTTAAGGCATAATACTTTTCTATGAACCGCATTTTCTCCTTCTCCTCTATACTGTTTGCGTTGGCGTTTTTGCTTACGCCAGGTGTTCTGGCGGCACAGTTTGACCGGCAGGATACGCTGCGTGGCTCCATAACGCCGGAGCGTGCCTGGTGGGACCTGACTTATTACCACCTAGATATTGAAGTGGACCCTGCCCGGCGTACTATCGAGGGCTTCAATACGGTGCAATACCGGGTAATTGAGCCGTCAAAACGTATGCAAATTGATCTGCAGCCACCAATGGAATTACAGATGGCCACCCAAAATGGACAGGAACTCCATTTCACCAGAGACGGCAATGTCTACTATATCCAAATGCCGGATGGTTTGTTGACCGGGCAGATATATGAAGTGGCGTTAAAGTACAGTGGGCAACCACGTGTGGCGGTACGGGCGCCCTGGGATGGTGGGTTGAGCTGGAAGGAGGACGGGAATGGCAATCCGTTTGTGGCAACTTCCTGTCAGGGAGAGGGCGCAAGCTTATGGTGGCCTTGCAAAGACCACATGTACGATGAGCCCGATAGTATGTTGATCAGCGTGACGGTACCAGATTCTCTCGTAGAGGTTTCGAATGGTGCGCTGCGAAGCGTAGAGGAGCATCAAAATGGCACGCACACGTACCACTGGTTCGTAGCCAACCCCATTAATAATTACGGGGTGAATGTCAATATTGGAGACTACGTACACTGGTCGGAGATATATAAAGGCGAGAAGGGCAAACTGGCTTGCAGTTATTACGTATTGCAGGATAATCTGGGAAAAGCCAAATCCCAGTTTAAGCAAGTGCCTATGATGCTGGAAGCCTTTGAGCATTGGTTTGGGCCTTACCCCTTTTACGAGGATGGTTTTAAACTGGTAGAAGTCCCGTATTTAGGTATGGAGCACCAAAGCTCCGTCACTTATGGCAATAAATACCAGAATGGTTATCTGGGTATGGACCTGAGTGGCTCCGGCTGGGGCTTGAAGTTTGACTTTATCATCATACATGAAGCCGGGCACGAATGGTTTGCCAATAATATTACATACAAGGATATAGCTGACATGTGGGTGCATGAAGGCTTTACAGCTTACTCGGAAAACCTTTACCTCGACTATCATTATGGCAAAGAGGCCAGCGCTGCCTATGTCACCGGCACCCGTAAAGCGATCATGAACGACCGTCCGGTTATTGGAGATTACGGTGTCAATCATGCCGGGTCTTCGGATATGTACTACAAAGGGGCCAATATGCTGCATACGATCCGTACACTGATTGGCGATGATGATAAATGGAGGGATATTCTCCGCGGTTTGAATAAGGACTTTTACCACCAAACGGTAACTACCCAACAAATAGAGCAGTATCTGATTGAGCACTCCGGGCTTGCCCTGCAGCCGGTTTTTGATCAGTACCTGCGTGATACCCGGATTCCGGTACTGGCCTGTAAATGGGAAAAAGGCCGCCTCTACTATCGGTGGGAGGAAACCGCAGAAGCGTTTGACATGCCCGTAATTTTATTGCACAACGGAGAACCGGTCCCCCTGGAGCCGACCACCAAATGGCAGGACATTGAACTGGAGCGGACAGAGCGCCTGGAAGTACAGCGTGACTACTACGTCAAGGTGCAAATCGGGAAGCAGTAACATTGCAATGTGCGTAAACCCTATAGGCAAATAGGTTTTAAAAATAGCCTCCGCAACAATCTGTTGCGGAGGCTATTTTTTATCTAAAGTATATTATTCCGATTTCGTATATCTGAAAAGTAGGATTTTGGGATTGTATTGATTTTTACAATACAAAAGTTTATTTTATTGATGTTTTGTTAAACATATTTGGTGTATACGCTGTATATTTGGCATTATATTTTGACCGGTTTTAATAATGGAGCGTTTTTTGTGCTGCTATGCAGCTGCATATTATGCTTTGTGTTTCAGACTACTGCATCGACTGATAAGCCAATTACATGTTGCCCGATTTTGCTAATTGTGTGCGCTACCTCACAAACTACTACGCGTAGCACAGTTATTTTTGTAAACCAGGGTGCAAACCAAAAAAAAATTTCAGTTGATGGAAGGCTCAAAAATAGTATTGGCGTTCATGCTGGTGTTTGTAATGGCAGTGTCACTACAGGCCCAGGAAAAAAAGACCACAGAAGAAACCGTTCCGGTAAAGGAGATGTGGCTCAAGAAAAAAGAGGATTTTAAATTCGATATTCGAATGATGGTACAGCTTTGGACGCTGTACACGATGGATCAGGAGGTTTACAATGCAGAAACCGGATCGTACGAAGGGGTTGATGACCGCTTCAATACCAATCTACGCCGTGCCCGGCTGATTATGCGTGGGCAGCCTTACCCAAGACTTAAATACTCGCTGGTCATGTTTTATGATCTGGCCGGGCGTGATCTGCTTAGTGCGAGCGTGGGGGGTAACAACCCTGCACAGCCTAATTTTGGGGTTTGGGATGGTTTTTTCCAGTATCAGCTTAGTAAAGGTAGTCAGTCTGCATGGCTAACCGGTGGTTGGTTCCGCCCGCAAATGCAACGGGAGAGTATTACCTCTGGCTGGTCAGTCAACTCGTTCGAAAAATCAATGTCTCAAAACTACCTGCGCCGGCACTTGGTGGGCACCGGGCCTGGCCGTGCGGCTGGCCTGAATATTGGTGGTTTGATACAAGGGGAGAAAATAGGGCTCAACTACAACTTGGGCGTTTTCAACCCACTAACCACAAGCCCGCTGGGCCGTACCGTAGGGCAGGAGTTTGCCCCGCTCATTGCCGGCCGCGCTGTGCTTTATCTCGGCGACCCGGAGCTGACCAAGTATAAAATTGGCTACGAAACGAACTTCTACAACAAGCGTAAAGGTGTTTCCCTGGACTTCAATGCTTCTTATCAGGGGCAGACCGATTTATTCGAGGAGTCGATTGCTTTTGGTCCGGGTATGCTGCTCAACTGGGGGCCGCTTAACCTGGACGGAGAGTGGATGTTTATGACACGTTCCGGCGCCCGGACAACAGGCGAGGGCGCTTTAAGGTCCTTTGACTATAGCTCTAATACCGGCCACGTGCGCGTCGGGTACAATATTACGGTTGGAAAGTATATGCTTGAACCCGTATTTATGGTGATGCAATTTAATGGAGGTGAGGCTGCTGTAGAGCAACTGGATGCCTCGGCTGTTGGCTCCTTCTCGGGTTCAGAGCAGACTTATGACGCGGGTGTCAACTTTTACCTGGACCGCCGCAACCTTAAGCTGATGCTTCACTATACCTGGCGGGATGGCGACCCTGGTGCCGCTGGAGATGGCGCACGGGTGAATCAATTTTTTAGCCAAGGCGGTATCGGAGCGATCCGCCGTGGTAACTGGCTGGGACTGGGCTTACATGCCATTTTCTAAACCTTAACCAATGACTATCATGAAATTGTCACGTTTGCATTATTCCGGTCTGGTATGGCTAGGCTTTATACTTGTTTTTTTTGTATCTTCCTGTCAATCCGATAACCAAACTGAAAAATCACAGGAATCAGCCACTGCTGCTGTTGAAAAAGCAGACGAGTCTCTGAAGTCCTCTGTCCAAGCCAGCTATCTGATCGAAACAGCAGGTGTCAAAAAGCTTTATGATGAAGGTAAAGCCTTCAAAGTCATTGAAATAAGTAAAGGGGAGAAATTTAGCACTGGGCATTTGCCCGGCGCAGTCAACTTTTGGCGCCCGGATTACGAAGGGCAGGACTATGATTATGGAGGTATGCGAGCCTCACCCGATGAAATGGCTGCGCTTTTGGGCAGCCACGGCATTAGCCCCGACGACTTTCTGGTGATATACGATACGAAAGGAAGTGTAGATGCCATTCGCTTCATGTGGATACTAGACCTGTATGGTCACGAAAATATGGCTGTTATGAATGGTGGTAAGGCTGCGTGGAAAGCAGATGGTTTGGAATTGACTACTGACGCAACGGCTACTGAGCCGGTACTTTATGCCTTTAGTGAAACTCCGGACTATACCCGGTTGGCGAATATAGAAGATATTATTGCAGCCATGGCCGATACCAATTATATCCTATTGGACACAAGGGAGCCGGAAGAGTATCAGGGCGTGCCTTATGTTAGTAAGGGGGTATGTTACCCATACAAGAAGGGGGCATTTACCTACGGCCGCATACCTGGATCCGTTCACTTAAACTGGTCGGATGCAGTGGACCTTAACGGAGACCACCGATTCAAATCGCTAAAAGATTTGAAGTTCAATTTTAAACAGGCAGGTATCACGCCCGATAAGAAAATCATTGCGTATTGTCAGTCTGGCGTGCGTTCTGCGCATACTACTTACGTACTTACAGAGATTCTGGGCTATAAGGATGTCCGCAATTACGACGGTTCCTGGATTGAATGGAGCCACAATTATATCAATAGCAAGGGTGTGGCTATTGAGCGTGACATCGACGATGACGAGCATAAAAAGCGGCTGGCAGAGCTTGAAGCGGATTTGAAATCGGCTTCAAAGTAAAAGCCTGGCTTTAGCCGTTGCTCAGCACAGTTTTGGAGTAATCTTTACGTTGTAAATTACCTCCAAGCATGTTTTTAGACAAGTTCATTAACAAATACCCAAGTTAAAAAGCCATGAGACTTAAACTCTGCATTATTAATACAGTTGTACAATGAAAAACCGCAAGAAGAAAGTAGGTCTGCACGAGCTTTATGCTAAAGACCCCATCAAAGCAGACCAGTTGCTCTGGGGTCGGGAGTCTGATCCGGAAACCCGGCGGGGGTTCCTTCGCAAAGGGGCATTACTTGCTATTGGCGCAGCACTCGGAGCGCCAATGGTATACGGTAAGCACTTCCCTGCTGGTATGATCCCGGCTGGGCTCGCACATGAGCAGGCGCCCTTCCAAATACCGGGCAAGCACCCTGATCTGATCGTGCTGAACGACCGCCCGCTAAACGTAGAAACGCCTGCACACCTGCTTGATGATAAATTAACACCGGCTGATAAGTTCTTTATTCGCAACAACGGCATTCCGCCCGAAGAAGTGGATATCGATGTTAATACCTGGACCCTAACGATTCAGGGAGAGTCGGTGAAGCAAACGAAAACGTACACCATTCAGGAATTGAAAGACAAATTTGAGCATCACTCCTACGAACTGACACTGGAATGTGGAGGTAATGGACGCTCCGAGTTCAATCCACCCGCTAAGGGGAATCAGTGGGGTATTGGTGCAGTAGCTTGCGCCTCCTGGACAGGCGTTCGGCTCAGAGATGTCCTTAATGACGTAGGCATCAAAAGTGATGCGGTGTATATCGGCTACGAGGGCAAAGACCGTCATGTTAGCGGTAACCCTGAAAAGAAGCCGATTTCCCGTGGCGTACCTATGGAAAAAGCCATGCAGGAGGAGAGTCTGATTGCCTGGGCGATGAATGGTCAGGATATTCCGTATCAAAACGGATATCCGCTCCGGTTGATGTTCGGTGGTTGGCCAGCATCTACTTCCGGTAAGTGGCTGTCTACCATTCTGGTACGCAACAAGGTGCATGATGGGTCAAAGATGGAAGCCCCTTCCTACCGTGTGCCTTGCAAGCCGGTAGCACCGGGTACAAAAGTAGAAGCTGAAGACATGTGCATCATTGAGAGTATGCCGGTGAAGTCGCTCATTTCTTATCCGAAAACAGGTGCTTCGCTTAGACTGGGGCAACAGTTACCGATTCGGGGGCACGCATGGGCCGGCGAACTTAGCGTGGAAAAGATGGAGTTCTCTATCGACTTCGGTGCCACCTGGCAGCCCGCTAACCTTAAGCCCCAGGCCAATCGACTGGCGTGGCAACACTTCGATGCAAAGGTTGACTTCCCTGAAAAGGGCTATTTTGAAGTATGGGCACGTGCAACTGACAGCCGCGGAAAGGCACAGCCTATGATTTTGCCCGGCTGGAACCCCAAAGGCTACCTCAACAACGCTTGTCATAGAATCGCCGTAAAAGTAATCTGATATTATGCTGCATTTACCTGATCATTTGAATGAAAAACAAAAACAAGCCTACCGTAAACAGTGGCTGGGTACCATTAGCCTTATTGTGCAAACGGTATCTGCCATCTTTTTTGCGGTGGTCGGCTTGTTTGTATTCGCCTTGTTCCAGCCTTCCCTCAGCGGGTGGTTTGATAACCCAGAGCCTGTACCCATGGAGGAAATACAGCGCCGAATTGCTGAGAAGGAAGCAGATCTGGACCGGGTAGAAAACGGTATCCATCTGGAAACCGGATTCATCGCTGCCGAGGGCTGGGAGACAGTCCGGGCAACCTGTACAGCATGCCACTCTGCTAAATTGGTGACTCAAAACAAAGCCACCCGTGAAGGTTGGAAAAATATGATCGTATGGATGCAGGAAACTCAGGGACTTTGGGATCTGGGCGACCAGGAAAAATCCATACTGGACTATCTGGCTACCAACTATGCTCCCGAAGAGTCAAGCCGGCGTGCTAATCTGGACGTCAAATCCATCGAGTGGTACCTCCTTGAATTGTAAAGTAAACTATACATTTAAATCAACTTATTGTCATGAAGTATTGGGATATATTCGTTGAAGGCTACAAGGGCTATGCGAGCTACCTTTGGCATGAAATCACCCACCCGGGGTGGCAGAATTACTTTTATTGGCTGCTCATTGTGTCGGCATTCTTCTTTTTACTGGAAGTCGTAACGCCCTGGCGGAAGGATCAGTCTAAATTCAGGAAAGACTTTTGGCTGGACTTTTTCTATATGTTTTTCAATTTCTTCCTGTTTTCGCTCATTATTTATAATGCAGCATCGGATGTGATCGTCAATTTATTCAACGACGGAATCAAGGCGATTAGCGGTGGGTTCGACCTGCAGGCGAATAACCCTCTGAATGGCTCATCGATGTGGCTCATCCTGTTGGTTGGCTTTTTGGTGCGCGATTTTGTGCAGTGGTGGGTACATCGCCTGCTGCACCGTAGTGACACCCTCTGGGAGTTCCACAAGGTACACCACTCCGTACAGCAGATGGGTTTTGCGGCGCACCTTCGGTACCACTGGATGGAGAATATCGTGTATCGTACACTCGAGTACATCCCGCTGGCCCTGCTGGGTATCGGGCTGTATGACTTCTTCATTATTCACATCTTTACCTTGGCGATTGGGCATTACAACCATTCCAATATTACGGTACCTGGTTATGTAACCGGCGGGGTACTTGGTGCTTTGGTTGGCCTAATCATTGCGACTGGCGGTTTTGATGTTAATTTGCTACAGGATCCTTCGCTGGCTGCACAGCTCGGTACAGTTGCTGCAAGCATTGCTATCGGAGCGTTCGCACTGGGTCCGATTATGAAGAAGGTGTTCAATAGTCCGGAAATGCATATCTGGCATCATTCATATGATTTGCCAGAAGAGCACCGCTATGGGGTTAATTTCGGTATTTCACTGGCGTGCTGGGATTACCTTTTTGGTACTGCTTATATTCCGTTCAATGGCCGCGATATCCGGTTGGGTTTTCCTGGTGTGGAGGAATTTCCGGAAGATTTTGTCCATCAGAACCTCCACGGTTTTGGCAACGTCCATGAAGAGGTACGGGTAGCAGAAAAAGACCAGCCGGCTACGCCTGCCAAGTAAAGTTCCAACACGCGCTAAAATAAAACACCCGGAGACAGATTCGTTCTGTTTCCGGGCGTTTTATTTGGGGTTATACAAAGCTTCTTATTTGTAATCGGAACCACAGCTGGGCAGTTCTATAGCTTGACGCAATGACATGCCATCAGATAAGCGGGTAATAAATACGGTAGCGGAATTGCCGCAGACACAGGCTGGTGAGTAGCTGTTATGGCCTCCGTGGTTGCCATCAATTGACCACTTGAAAGCATAAGCTTCTGGGCGGTCAATGTTGACGCTCAGACTGACGCCTTCAAGGGTGCAGTAGTTTTTTTCGATCTCAAAGTTGAAGGCCGCTTCCTGGACATAAGCTTTGTCTTTTAGAGCATGTTCTGCCTCAGCAACGTTGGCGTAAACCGTAGTAGCAGGTGTTGGAGCAGGCGTAAAAGACTCCTTCTCACAGGAGGTCATCAGGCTAAGTGCGAGGAAAAAAACGGAACCTACGATTAAACGGCTGGAAGTGATCAGGTAATTCATCATGATTAAGTTGTTTTAGATGTTTTTTTTGACTGTACACTCCATTTATTTAGCCATGGGCAGAAAGGATACCCTTTGGTGAGACTTTTTATCTTTGCAAGGCTTCAAGGCCAGCTCTGAGCCGCACTGCTCATGCTTTTATTCATTAGTAAACCAAAACAAACCACAGAATGAAAAATTTGACAATACTACTGTTTGGACTTGCCTTTCTATTTGGCTGTTCTCAGGCACCAACGAGTAAAACAGATGAGACTACCACCGACACTAAGGGCATCAACTACGAGGAATACCTTGATTATTCAGGCATGGAGGACAAAATCAGCGGCGGGGCACGGCGCATCACTATCAATACGCCTTCGGGAGACTTCCAGGTCTGGACGAAGCGTGTTGGGAATAACCCGACCAAGAAAGTACTACTATTGCACGGTGGCCCTGGCGCGACCCATGAATACTTTGAGGTTTTTGATAGCTACTTCCCCAAAGAAGGCATCGAATACTATTACTATGATCAATTAGGCTCCCACTTCAGTGATCAGCCCACCGACACTTCACTGTGGAATATCCCGCGCTTTGTGGAAGAGGTGGAGCAAGTGCGTCAGGCGCTGGGCCTGAATAAAGACAACTTTTACATCCTCGGGCATAGCTGGGGCGGTATCCTGGGTATTGAGTACGCCTTAAAGTATCAGGAAAACCTCAAAGGGTTGATCATCTCCAATATGATGTCTTCCATTCCGGCATATATGAAGTACGCAGAGGAGGAACTGGCACCGGGCTTACCGGTAGATGCCCTGGCGGAAATCCGTGAGCTGGAAGCCGCTGGTAAGTACACGGACGAGCGCTACCTGGAGCTGGTGGAGACGCATTACTACCCCAAGCATGTCCTGCGCATGCCGTTGGCTGAGTGGCCGGACCCCGTGATCCGCGCGCTAACCAATATCAATTACGGCATTTACCTCATGATGCAGGGGCCAAGCGAGTTTGGCGTGGTGGGCGATGCGACCCTCAAGGAATGGGACCGAACCGAAGACCTGGCAAAAATTACCGTACCCACTCTGACAATTGGTGCTGAATATGATACTATGGATCCTGCATTTATGGAAATAATGGCGGGGAAACTACCAAATGGACAATACCACTATTGCCCGGAGGGTGCCCACTGGGCTATGTATGATGATGCCGATAACTACTTCAAAGGCGTGATTGACTTCGTGAATGAGGTTGATGCCGCCGAATAAATAGCGTAGATTTAGGGGGTGGATAGTTTACTTTCACCCCCTAAATGCATCTGCTGTGAAAACGATCTCCTTCCCTTTTGTACTCCTCCTCTTTCTGAGCACTCTTTCTGCGCAGTCTGAGCAAACCGTTGATTCTGAAATTGAACATGTAACCGTGTACCGGCAGGGCGCGCAGGTCACCCGTACTGCCACGGTCGATTTGTCGGCGGGCGAAACCCATCTGTTCTTTAAAGGTCTGCCTTTTCAACTGCAGGAAGAGAGTGTGCAGTTGAAAATCGGTAAAACAGTTACGGTAGTCTCTATTGCTCAGGAGGTCAATTACCTGAATGAGGGTGCCACGGATAGCCTTACGGCAATGCTTAAGGAGCAGCAACTGGCATTGAATGACAGCCTGCAGGCCCTGGGCAACCAGTCAAAAGTATATGACCGAGAGCGCGAACTGCTCCTTGCCAACCAATCTTTGGGGGGCAATGACGGCGTATCCGTGGAGGAGCTGGAAAGGGCCGCAGAGTTATTCCGTACCCGTCTTCTGGATATAGAAATGCACCTACAGCGTATCAGGCAGCAGTCTGTTACCTACAAAAAGAGCATGATTCGTTTATCGAATCAATTGCTGGAACTCAATGTTAAAAATGAAGCCGACCCGGAGGTCATAATCAAAGTGGTGGTCAGTGTGCCGGTTGCTGCACGGACAGAATTGGAACTTCAGTACGTTGTACCAAAGGCCGGCTGGGAGCCTTTTTACAACATCCGGGTCGCTGGCACGCAGTCCCCGCTAACGCTCGACTACAAGGCAAAGGTCTATCAGGATGCAGGAGAAGACTGGCCCAATACCCGGCTGACGCTATCTACAGGGAACCCTACGGTAAGTAATATAAAGCCTGGGCTGAGTCCTTACTATCTCACCTTTAACAACTACTATGCGCCCCCTGCCCGGCAGCCCACCGCAACCCGCAGCCGCAGTCAGCGGGTCACCGGGACGGTATTAGACCAGGAGACGGGCGAACCATTGATTGGTGCAACGGTGCAGGTGGCGGGCACCGCTATCGGAGCTGTTACAGATATGGAGGGGCGATTTGAACTGGAAGTACCCCCTGGACAATCCACTTTGCTGGTTTCTTATGTGGGGTATGCCAATCAGCAGGTGCAGGTGCAGGGGAGTACCGTTAATGTACGCCTTAGTAGTGGTGCAGGCATGTTGCTGGATGAAGTGATTGTTACCGGCAGGGCACAGGGGCTAATGAATAAGAGATCCCGCCCTAAACCCGAAAAGCCTGCCCCGGTCCCCATCGCCATCGAAAAACGGACCACCAGCACAGAATTCGAAATTGAAATTCCTTACACCATTCCGGCAGACAATCAGCCCTACGATGTACACATGGCCACTTACGAAGTCCCGGCGGATTACCACTATGCCCTTGTACCTAAGTTGTCGAGTGAGGCCTACCTGGTTGCTGAAATCACCGATTGGTCGCAGTACAGCCTGCTCAATGGGGCAGCCAACCTCTTCTTTAAGGGTACTTACCAGGGCGATACCTATCTGGACATGGCCGCATTTGAAGATACCCTCTCGCTGTCTGTGGGGCGGGACGAAGACATCATCGTCAAGCGGGAACGGGTGCGGGACAAATCAAGCACAAGCTTCCTGGGCAGCAATAAAACGGTGGAGCGCAGCTGGAAGACCACCATCCGAAATACCAACGGTTACCCGGTATCCCTGCGGGTGGAAGACCAGTACCCTATTCCTAAAGATGACGACATCAAGGTTATATCATTAGGGCACGATGGCGGTAAACTGGAAGAAGCAACCGGGACGGTCACCTGGTCATTTACCCTGCCGGCCGGCGAAACGGCTGAGCGGACACTCAAGTACGCAGTCCGCTATCCGAAGAAGAAGCGGTTGGTGGTGGATTGATGAGCTTAGTTCTAATCACTTATATAGCTAAGTAACTCCTCAAGTTCTTTGTCTGAAATATTTGCCTTATCAGATTTATCGTAAACGGAAGGAGGTATACAGATTGTTCAAGCACAGCTACAAAAGTGATAACTCTGGCACCACCGGACTTACCTTTACCTTTTGATTTAATCGCCAAACGGATTTTGTAACAATTTTCCGCGATTAATGTGCCGATTTTGGGATGCTCGCTTAATTCTCTTATCAATTGAGCCAGGTCAGTTTTTAGGGAGGGATACTTCTTGGCTAGCTTTTTCGCCTGACGTTCAAATACCGAAAGGGTTAATATTTCATAGCTCGTTTATGAAAGATTGAGCAGAGTTAGCGGACTTTTTACCGCCCCTAATATACTTCAACTCCGATACAGCAGCTTTCAGGTCATGTATGAGCATTACCTTTTCTTCACTTAGGGGTTCAGTGCGTACGTAGCTAAGCCCTTTTAATACTTCTAATAGGTGTAACGCTTTATCGTCATCAATATCAAGTAGTAGTTTCATCGTATCAAACTTAGTAAATAAACGAGTTTAAGAAACTTTAAAACTAAGACAAAATACCAAAAGCTTTAGTTCCCTACTTCCCCACCAAAAAGATTGCCGGTCGCTTATGCAAGTCCGGCACCTGTGTTTTACGCCACTGCGCTACCGTTAGCGTGCGCACATACTCGGTCGGTAAGGTAAGGTCTGCAGCAATGCAGAACAGCATGTCGGGGGAAAGCGTATTAATAGCCGCCTCGATCAGTCCCCGGTTGCGGTAGGGGGTCTCAATGAAAATCTGCGTTTGGTCGTGCTTGAACACCCGCTGCTCCAGAAACTTTAGCTCTTTTTGCAGCTCCGGCTTTTTGGCCGGCAGGTAGCCGTGGAAGCAGAAGTTCTGCCCGTTCATTCCGGAAGCCATCAGTCCGAGTAAAATGGAAGAAGGCCCTACGAGCGGCACCACTTCAATGCCCCGCTGATGCGCCGTTTGTACCACAATAGCGCCGGGATCAGCCACGCCCGGGCAGCCGGCTTCGGAGAGCAGCCCAATATCTTTGCCCTGTTCGGCATCCGCCAGAAAGCGTTGTCGCTCTTCCGCCGGTGTATGCTTGGTAATCTCGTAAAAAGTCAGCTCGCTAAAGGGCTTTACCGGACCCGTTTCTTTGATGAAGCGCCGCGCGGTCTTCGCGCGCTCGGCAATAAAGATATCCAGCCGGTGCAGAATATCGATGACGTGTTGTGGCAGAGTATGCACCGCACCTTCTCCAAGCGGGGCAGGAATGAGATAGAGTTTTCCTTTGTTCGGCATGGCAACGCTAAAGTTGTTACTTTTGTAGAAATCCAAATTTCAAAAGTAGCGATAATGCCGCAGCCTGAGAAATACCTATCGGTTTCTGATTACCTTGCCGCTGAGGAGCGATCACGGGTCAAGCAGGAATACCATAATGGCATTCTGGTGGATATGGCTGGTGGGTCAATCGATCATAATCGCATTGTGGGTAATATGTACTTTGAATTGCGGAACCGTGTAAAAGATTCCTGTACGGTTTTTAATAGCGATCAAAAGGTATACCTCGATGCAGTTAATCACTTTGTGTATCCTGATGTGAGTGTAGTTTGCGGGGAGCTGGCATCCCAAAATCAAGCGATTTTAAACCCTATACTGATCGTGGAAGTGCTTTCGGATGGGACTTCTGCTTATGACCGGGGCGCAAAATTTAGAAAGTACCGGACCCTTCCTGCTTTCCAGGAATACCTGCTCATCGATCAGGACCAACCCGTTGTTGATGCGCTTTTTCGCGAAAGCAAAGACTATTGGCGTATGCAGACGATCATAGGGCTGGACAGGGACGTTCCGGTACACAGCCTGGGCATTCGCATTCCCATGCGGGCAATTTATAGTGGCTTAAATAGCTTAATGGAACCCCAAATTCCATTCGACTTATGAGTGATACTTCCTATACCATAAAATTACCTCAGTTTGAGGGGCCCTTCGACCTGCTGCTTTTCTTCATAGAGCGGGATGAACTGGACATTAATGATATTCCTATTGCCACAATTACAGATGACTTCCTGGTCTACATCCGGCAGATGGAAGAAATGAATATCGACCTGGCCAGTGAGTTTATCCTTGTGGCAGCTACCCTGTGCCGTATTAAGGCCAAAATGCTCATCCCCCGTAAGCCGCTGGATGAAGAGGGCAATGAAATTGACCCCCGGGAAGAGCTGATACAGCGTCTCATTGAGTACAAACGGGTCAAAAGTGTACTGGAAGAGATGCGACAGTTGGAAGCCCGCCGGGCTAAACAGTCTTACCGGGGCAACGTCACAAAAGAACTTCACAGCATTGCGACCAAAGCTCTGGTTGATGCCGAGCTGGAGTCAGTTACCCTGTTCAAACTGCTGCGTGCCTTTGAGCGGGTGGTGGAGCGCTTTGAGTATGCCCACCCCAAGTCGGTACACCAGATTGTCCAGTTCAGCTATACCGTTGAAGATCAGCAAGCGCATATTTTTTCCCAAATCGAGGGCGGGCGGCGCGCCACCTTCACCGACGTTTTCAGTGCGTGCCGTAACCGGATTCACGCAATCATCACTTTTTTGGCCCTGCTGGAATTGCTCAACCTGCAGGAGCTCCGAATCACGGTCGGATTGGGCTATAACAACTTCTGGGTAGAAGAATATCAGTCATCAGAAGAGGAAGACTTTGATCAAAGCCTTTGATAAAGCCTGTTCGAACATCAATCGTGCTTCCTGCGCTTTAGAAATGTATTTTATAACTTAAAAGTGAATTGGAAACTGTTCAATCGAGATCGTAAGCAAGAACGCATGGATAAGAAGTTGCAGGATACGACCACCCGGCCAAAGTCGATGGAGCGCATTGTGAAGGAGCAAATTGAAGAAAGTATGGAGGAATACCGCCGGAGTAATAAGGCGCTGTTTTTCTCTGCTCTTACAGCGGGTTTGGATTTAGGGTTTAGCTTGCTGGTTATTGGGGTGTTATATACGATGTTCAGCGACAAGCTCTCTGTGGAAGTAATGCAGGTCGTGCTTGCTTTGGCATATCCTATTGGGTTTATTTTTGTGATTCTGGGTCGTTCTGCGCTATTTACGGAGCATACGACTTTAGCGGTATTACCAGTGCTTAATGGGCGGAAATCCCTCAAAGACCTCAGCCGCATATGGGGCATTATATACGTAGGAAATCTCATCGGGGGGTATATTATTGGGGCAGCTATTGCCTATATCGGTCCAAGGCTGGGATTGGTTACTTACAGTGCATTGGAAGAGATTGCGGAGCATTTGATTGATTACTCTGCGCCCTTAATTTTGGTAAGTGCTATCCTTGCCGGCTGGCTGATGGGGCTGGTTTCCTGGCTGGCAACTTCCTCAAAAGAAACCATCGCCCGTATTGTTATTGTGATTATAGTGACTTCCGTGATCGGACTTTGTGGTCTCCACCACAGTATTGTAGGTTCCACAGAGGTATTTGCAGGTATGCTCTCCTCCGATGAAATTGGCATTTCAGATTACCTCGTAACGCAGTTTTGGTCTACCCTCGGTAATATTATAGGAGGCGTCTTCTTTGTCTCTATCCTTAAATATCAGATTACACAAGATTAAGTTCTATAGTTCTCCAAGGCAGGATTTGTGCAAAGTTGACACAGGTGTTTTTTTCGCTCGCAAGGCGAAAAACGCAGGCATAGCCTCAGCTACGGCGAGGCTTTTCAACGCAGCGAGCGGGAAAAAGAGCAAGTCAAAATGCATGAATTTCGCCTTGGAGAACTATAATTAAGCCAATAAGCAATATTCTCCTTTTGCGAACAGTTATCTCCGTCTATGAACAGGAATGATTTAAGGCTTTTGGTGTACTTCTCGCTATTTGTACTGGCTTTCTGCCCGCTGATCTATCTGGGCAGCGATAGCCGGTATGAGCAACAGGTCGAAACAAAGGTAAATCGTTATATCGTTCAGCTCGCTGGCGGTAATAGCGGAGTACCAGTGCCATCTGCTTACTTGTTTCCGGTAGCAGATAAGAGCCCCCGCCATATCATCTCGCGCTTTGGTGATGCCCGCGGCAAGCGTAAGCATCAGGGTATCGATATTAAAGCCGATCGGGGTACTGCTGTTGTGGCGATTGCAGCAGGCACAGTTGAACGCGTAAAGAATGGTGGGAACGGCGGTAAGCAAGTCTGGCTCCGGCTTCGGGACAGCACGCTGGTTTTCTACGCTCACCTCGACCAGCAATGGGTGGAACCCTTGGAAGAAGTTACTGTCGGGCAAGCCATTGGCACTGTGGGCAACACCGGCAATGCAAGACATACTGCTCCCCATTTGCACTTCGAGATCATTCTGCCCAATCGGGGTGAAGTGGACCCCGCCCGTTTTTTTGAAGGGGCATAGGTAGCAGGTTCCAGAAAAAAGACGCTCCGGGGTAATGCAGGTATCCCGGAGCGTCTTTTATATCACAAATACAATACGGCTTTTACCGGTTGATCACATTCTTGAACCGGGGGCGCTTAGGCTTTTGATCGCCCTGCTCTTCCTTCTTCTTCGCTTCAAACTGCGAGTAATTGCCTTCAAAGAAAACGGGCTTTTCATCGTAGTCGAAGGATAGAATATGCGTGGCCAGGCGGTCAATGAACCAGCGGTCGTGCGAAATGACCAGGACGCAACCCGCAAAATTGTCCAGGGCATCCTCCAATGCCCGCAGGGTATTCACATCAATATCATTGGTTGGCTCATCCAGCAGGAGCACGTTACCTCCTTCCTTGAGCGTCATTGCCAGGTGCACCCGGTTGCGCTCTCCACCGGAGAGGACGCCCAGCTTTTTCTGCTGGTCCTGGCCCGTAAAGTTGAAGCGGCTGATGTACGCCCGGGCATTCATGGTATGGTTACCGATTTCCAGGATTTCGTTGCCGTCTGAAATGGCTTCGTGAACCGTCTTTTCGTTATCCTGCAGATCCTCGTGGCTTTGGTCTACGTAAGAAAGGTCTACGGTGTTGCCAATGACTACCTCTCCTTCATCATGTACTTCATGGCCCATGATGGTTCGGAACAGGGTGGACTTACCGGCGCCATTGGGACCGATGATGCCGACTACGGCATTGCGGGGAATATCCAGGTCCAGGTTCTCAAATATCGTTCGATCGCCGTACTTTTTGGTCACGCCTTTTAGCTCGATGACCTTATCGCCCAGGCGCTGCCCGGGAGGGATATACAATTCAAGCTTAGCTTCCTGCTCTTTGCCACTTTCGCTGGCCAGCTTATCATAGGCATTCAGACGGGCTTTGCCTTTCGCCTGACGCGCTTTGGGCGCCATTTTGATCCAGTCCAGCTCACGTTGCAGGGTCTTGCGGCGTTTGCTTTCCACTTTTTCTTCTTGCTCCAGGCGCTTGGCTTTTTGCTCCAGCCAGGAGGAATAATTCCCTTTCCAGGGAATACCTTCGCCCCGGTCCAGCTCAAGGATCCAGCCTGCAACGTTGTCGAGGAAGTAGCGGTCGTGGGTCACAGCGATGACGGTGCCGGGGAAGTTTTGGAGGTATTGTTCCAGCCAGTCCACCGATTCCGCATCGAGGTGGTTCGTGGGCTCATCAAGGAGCAGGATGTCCGGGTTGCTCAGCAGTAGGCGGGCAAGGGCTACACGGCGGCGTTCGCCACCCGAGAGGACATTGACCGGTGCATCATCGGGCGGGCAGCGCAGGGCTTCCATCGCGGTATCGATACGGTTGTCCAGTTCCCAGGCATTTTGGTGCTCAAGCTGCTCCATCATCTCCCCCTGCTGTTCGATGAGCTTATTCATCTCATCGTCGCTCATGGGCTCTGAGAATTTCAGGTTGATGGCCTCGTAGGCTTTGAGCAGATCGACAATATCCTGCACGCCTTCTTCCACCACTTCGCGCACGGTCTTGTCGGGGTCAAGCTCGGGCTCCTGTTCCAGCATCCCGATTTTGTAGGAGCCATCAAAGCTAATCTTACCCTCGTAGTTTTCATCCTTGCCAGCAATTAATTTGAGCAAGGTAGATTTGCCGGAGCCATTGAGGCCCAGTACGCCAATCTTGGCGCCATAGAAGAAGCTCAGCCAGATATTATTAAGTACTTTCCTGGAAGGAGGAAAGGTCTTGGAGACCCCTTCCATGGAAAAAATGATTTTTTCGTCAGACATAGGTGGTTTTTAAGTTGAGCGGATAAAGATAGCAGAACAGTTGGGTTCGGCAAAGTCCGGACTTGCTTTAATGTCACAGGAGTTTTGAAAAATATGTTTCTATAAACTGTCCATCTAGCCAACATGCTCTGCCTTGGTAAAATTGAAATCCGTTGGTTGCATTTATCAGGTGCCGGACCTAAATCTGGTTACTGTATACGGTCCAATAAGCCAGTGAAGAGGGAAAGGGAGTAAGAAGGCACTCCTTTTAAGCAGTGGCTGATTTTGAGGTATAAGAGATTGGGAAATAGCGACTTAAATAAGTTTGTAGAGAATCTGTGTAAGATTGTAAATCATGTTTAGTTGGTTTTTCCGGTAAGCGCTTTTATCTTTAAATTTATCATATATTTAGATGCTGATACACAGGAGGGTTGCCGGTTTCTAACATATAAATTCCGGAGAAATTCTGAACTTGTCTAAAAAACAATTGAAATAATGTTGATATGTCATTGTTTATCTTTAGACTTATATCTTTGATAAACTATGGTTCATTTATTTGAACCTAACACTGTAACAACAATACGAATTTTAGTTTTGGACTCTAAATGGTGTCCTTTCTATTCAATTGGCTCCATGTCATTGGTACTATCCAAACTTTAGTCCCAACACCTGTAATACACTGATTATAAGTTTTTTAAATTTATACGCTAGTGATCAACTAGGAAATCTTCATTGTATTTCTAGAGATTTTAGCATTTAATCCGTAGCCCAGTTAGCTAAATTCAAATGGGTTATTACAGGTGTAGTTTGGGTCGTTCTACGTGATCAAGCAAGATGTGCCGAAAGGGAGAGATCATAATCGACTCAAAATGAAAAAGTGTACAAAAACCCTGGATAAGGGGTATTTACGGTCAAATTCTGCCTTTAAAGTTACACTAAATACTTCTTTGTCACTAAACAAGGCGTGTTTTGGCTCACTCCTCTGTGTTACTGCCAAACGTCCTGTTCCTCTCAATTGGCTAGGTATTATCTTTTGCTGTCTGCTATTCCTTTTAACCAGTTCCCAGGTTTCTGCTCAAAACTGTACTGTGAATGCCGGTATCAACCGGACCTTCTGTGCGAGTGAGGAAATTAGATTGTTTGGGCAGATTCAGGGTTTAGTTGACCTCAGTTCTATAGTGTGGAGTCAGATTTCGGGCCCTAGTGTGTTAATTGACAACCCCTCAGCATTGAGTCCTGAAATTATTGGGGTGCTTAGTAGCAGCGTCTATGTTTTCAGGTTACAACAAAGATGTCTGGACGGAACGTTGGTATTCGATGAAGTGACATATACAATTTCCGATACACCGACGGCTACAGCTACCGGCGGAGGTGCTGCAGCATGCCCCGGTGGAGGAAGTGCGACCCTTTCGGGAAATACGCCGGCTCCTGGAGAAACCGGATTGTGGACCGGTGGTGGCGCGGGAGTTGTCCTCAGTGATGCCAACGATCCGAATCCCTCGATAACACTTACGGAAGGGTCTGGAGGTACGGCTAGTTTCGTTTGGACGGTTACGGATGATGTTACCGGATGCACGTCATCATCAGAGGCGATTGCGATTACAAACTGTGGTGGTGTGAGTACAGTAGCTGCAGGTTCCGACCAGACTTTGAATAATTGTTTTTTGTTGACCACGTCAACTTCACTCTCAGGCTCAGCAATTGGATTAGCGTCCTGCGGTCAGTCCGGGCAATGGTCGGTTGTAGGCGGTCCAAATATTCCCACCTTTTCTTCGCCAACTACTTCGAGTACTTCTGTTTCCAATCTGATAGAGGGTACCTATGTATTTCGCTATGAGGTGAGTGGTCCCTGTGCAAGTGGTAGTGATTTAGTTCAGGTTACGGTGCCTAAACCTGTTGGCCCTTCCACTCCGGCAAGTGCAACTGCCCCGGGGGGGGGGGGGCTTATTGTGTAAGTGTGGATGCTTTCATCCTACAGGGCAACTTACCTATCTACTCTGGCGAAGTAGTAGAATGGGTCCAAGTCTCTGGACCATCTATGTCTACGATTGTCAGCCCAAATACTCAGGTAACAGAAGTTACGAATTTTGTTCCGGGAACCTATACCTATCAATACACCATTACCAATCCTGTGACCGGATGTACCAGCAGTGCCAATGTTTCCGTATCTATTGGTGATAATCCGACTCTTGATATAACCAGTATGGGTCCTATTACGCTCAGTTGCGGACAAACCTCTGTACCTATCAACTATACAGCTTCCGGTTTGGGAGGTACAACATGGAGGTTTCTGGACCGCCCAATCGGGACTACTCCCTCCCTTTATTCATCGGTAAGCAGCAGTTCTCCATTTACTGTTACAGGACTAAGTGTGGGAGGGACCTATGTGATCGAATTCCGGAGGTCAGCAGGTACTAACACAGGCTGTACTGCTAGTACAGACCAAATTACCGTGGTTGCTTCCGGGGAATCGGTCTTGACAAATGCCGGAACGGACCAGTTGCTGGCTTGTAACGTTACCAGCACTATGTTAGCCGGTAATGATCCCCTTACTGAAGGTCCACAGTTTCTGGGGACTTGGTCGCAGGTCAGTGGGCCTAGTACCGCTAGTATTGTGGATATGAATAACTTCGTCACGGATATCAATGATCTGATACCCGGGCAGTACATCTTTAGGTGGACTATAACGAATGGAGCCCTTTGTCCATCTTCCCAGGATGACGTTATTGTCCGGGTGGCAAATATTGATCCGGAAGCAGTAGATGCAGGCACTGACCAAACGGTGTGCTTTGGGACGCCGATTCAATTGGATGGCAGTACTCCTCAGTTGAATGAAATCGGGACCTGGAGTGTTAGCCCATCTACAGGGGTAGTCTTTTCAGATATAAATGATCCTAATGCTACCGTCACAGGACTGAACATTACAACGGTTTATACTTTCACCTGGTCTGTTCAGAACTCCTGTAATACGGTGGCCGATGATGTTTTGGTTTCAACCACTGGGACTCAGGGGCCAATACAGGCTGATGCAGGTGATGGTCAATGTATCGGAACAGTCGGCACTACTACTAATCTGGCAGGTAATAACCCGAGTGGAGGTACAGGGACATGGACTTTTTTACCCGCTGTAAGTGACCCAACAACCATCACTGTCCCGACCATAACCAGTCCAATGGATCCAAATACTTCTATTACAGACCTAACCGATCTGGGCATCTACGCCTTTCAATGGGAAATTGCAAGGGGCTCGGGTTGTGATGCAACTTTAGACACGGTTTTGGTGACCCGGGATAATGACATTACGGAGGCAGATGCAGGTCCTGATAAGGGGGTTTGTGGCACCTCGACGATGCTGGAAGGGAACACTCCAACGGTTGGTACGGGTGCCTGGACGCAATTGTCTGGGCCAACCATTGCTACATTTGTAGATGAGAATCAGCCAACTACAACGGTTGAAAATCTATTGGTGAACACCACCTATTTCTTCATCTGGACCATAGAAAACGGAGGGTGCGAACCTTCCAGAGATACAGTCGGCATCGCAACATCCTCCCAACCGGCGCTTGCGGACGCTGGCGATGACATTGGAATATGTGGGGCTTCCTCTACAACTTTGGCTTCCAATGTGGTTGCAGATGGATATTGGACTGTTATTTCTGGTCCCAACACACCATCATTTAGTGATAACACGTCTCCAACGGCAACGATCAGCAATTTGGTTTTTGGAACCTATACCCTTCAATGGAATAGCGGGGCTGGCGGCTTCTGCCCGATCGAAACGGACCAGATGGAACTCGAAGTGGTGCCCAGTGCCAATGCAGGCAGTGATCAGGATTTTTGTGAGCTGGTAACCAGTGTGAATTTGTCGGGCAATAGTGCCAGCACTGGAACATGGTCTTTCGTTAGTGGCCCCAATACACCAACCATAACAGCGACCGGCGTTGGAGGCAATACTGCCATTGCAAGCGGTTTGATTGAAGGAGCATATGTTTTCGAGTACACCATCAATACTACGCTTGGGAATGGTACAAACTGCATGTCCAGTGATCAGATGGCCGTAACAATATTCGATGTGCCTTCAGCTGCCAATGCAGGTACAGATCAGGAACTCTGTGACGAGACTACTTTCAATTTAGATGCAGCTGTGCCGGCGATGGGGACAGGGATGTGGACGGTTGCCTCAACAAGTCCTGCGGGGCTATCAGGTTCTTTTACAGATGGCACTGACCCTACCACAACATTCACAGGGGCAGAACCCGGAGTCTATATTTTTCAATGGGAGGTTTCAACCGGAGAGTGCTCAGGATCTGATTTAATCCGGATTGATAATTATGCCAACCCAACCCCATCAAATGCAGGAAACGATTTTGATAATTGTGGATTTACTGCCCAATTGGCAGGTAACACGCCTATAGTTGGAGTGGGGGACTGGACAGTAATATCCACGCCGGTAGGTGCACCTACTCCAAATATTCAGAATCCAATATTGCCGAATACGTTAGTCACCAACCTTGTAATTGGTGATTACACCTTCCGATGGACGATCACCAGTGGTCCGATTTGTATCCCGAGTGAAGATGATGTAGTGGTTACGGTCATTGAGAACCCCACTCAGCCGGTAGCCAATGATATTGAGGCTTGCCCAGGGGGCATTCCTGCTGTCGTGATGCTGGATGGAAATACACCAACACTAGGGACGGGGACCTGGTCCGTTCAGAGTCAGCCTATGGGGTCTGGCGTTGTGACATTTGATGATGTCAATGACCCTATGACCAATGCTAATAACCTGGAATATGGCACCTATGAATTCGTTTGGGAAACCGAAAATAATGGCTGTACGCTCTCTGACATAGCAACAGTAACCGTATCGGAATCTCCAACCCCTGCGGATGTTAGTGGCTCTGCCATTGAATTCTGTGAATTTGATGAAATTAATCTAACGGGTAATACCCCAACGGTGGGTACGGTACAGTGGAGTTTTACTTCTAAGCCAATGGGTGCGCCCGATCCCTTTTTTATTAACCCGAATTCACCTACTACAAGAGTCATCAATACCCTGACGGGACAATATACTTTTGTTTACACCATTTCTGCCCCGGGCTGCCCCGACGAAACGGCTATCTTAAACATTGAGATTTTCCCGGAAGCTAGTCTGGGCGCAATCGCTGGGGGTAGCCAATCTCTTTGTGAGAATGAGTTGCCTTTTGCGATCTCAGGAAGTGCGCCACAGGCTGGGGAAACTGGTACCTGGAGGTCTATTCCTGCACTTAGTGATGGAACCGCTACATTTTCAGACCCCAATGCTGCGAACACTACGATTACTGCCTTTGACGTGGTTAGTGGGTCCAGTACATACGCGATTGAGTGGACCATTTCCACCGGGACCACGTTGTGTGATTCCAGAGATACAGTATATTTGACGGTATGGGAGGAGCCTTCAACTTCTGCTACAGCAGCAGACTATGAAGATTGTGCAGCAACAACATTAAACCTGGATGCCAATACCCCAGTGGTGGGCACAGGACTTTGGACACGGGTCAGTGGTCCCAATATTCCCTCCATTACCGACCCATTTGATCCTGCAACAACTATCACGGGAACTGTTCCCGGTACTTATGTTTATCGCTGGACTATTTCCAGTGGCCCTGAGTGTACGGCCAGTACTGATGAAATTACCATTATCAACTATGAAGCTTTAGGCAGGGCTGGCGATGATGCCCTGACAGTATGTGACGGAGCTGAACCAACATTATCAGCAGGCGCGATTGGAGGAAATGGGAATTACACCTATCAATGGCAACAAGCGGATACCGATTGTACAGGTACGTGGACAAATATTGTAGGTGAAACTGGCGCTACGTATACTGCTCCCGTCTTGAATGCCGTCACCGGATCCTACTTTTACCGGGTAATTATCAGCGATGACGGACCTTGTACCGATTTTACCTCCAATTGTATTGCAGTAACAGTGGTGGAAGACCCTACGGTTGACGCCATTAGTGCAGATGAAGATATTTGTGTTGGCGGTACAGCCAACTTCAACGTTACAGCGAGTGGCGGCACACCAAATTTGACTTACCAATGGCAGTATGATAATGGTGGTGGTAATTTTGTGAATGTAGCCAATGGGACTCCTGTGGGTGCAACCTATTCCGGAGCTACTAGTGCAGCGCTAACCGTGAATACAACAAACTTAACTCCTGCAGGAAACTATAATTACAGAGTTTTGGTAAATGCCAGTGGCTTGGATTGTAACCAGGCAATTTCGACTACGGTAACAATGAATGTTTTTGCTGACCCAACTATATCAGTTCAACCGGTTGGAGATGAAATTTGTGATGGTGGTATTTATGATTTGAGTATGACGGCAGCGGGCACTGCACCGGGAGCGCTTGTTTACCAATGGCAAAATCGAGTACCTCCTGCTACTGCATGGACGAATGCGCCGGGCACAAGCACGAATGCATCCTATACTACACCAAACCTATCGGCAACTACAGAGTATCGGGTCGTAACTACCCAGGCGGAATCAGGTTGTGAAATCATTTCTGACGAAGTCACGGTGCAGGTTAATCCTATTCCACAGGTTACAAGTGCGGCTACGGACTTAGTTTGTAATGGTCAGCAACTCGACTATGATATTACTTCTGACGTGGTAGGGTCTACTTTTACCTGGACAGCCGCTGTCCAGTCAGAGCCTACACCTGGTGCGCTTATTGGATTTGCAGACGGATCAGGAGCCAATATCCTCCAGACCCTGAGCAACACCGGGGATCAAGATGGCGTAGTTCGGTATACCATAACTGTCACCGGCCCTCCTCCGACCAATTGTGTACTTGGTACTTTTAATCTTGATGTGACGGTAGAGCCAACACCTGAGGTGAATGCCAACAGCACAGCAGTTATTTGTGATGGCGATGATACGGATATCGTCTTGGATAATAATGGTGTCGTGGGAAGTGTAGCGACCACCTATACCTGGACAGCAGCAGTAACAACCGCTCCTGCTGGAGGGTCTTTGACTGGATTTTCTGACGGAGCAGGTGCTAGCATCACTCAGACACTAACAAATACCGGGACGAATCAAGGAGTGGTTACCTATACCATTACCCCTTTTATAGGCACCTGCGCGGGTTCCGCCATCACCGTAGACGTAACCGTTAATCCAAGTGGTCAGGTTAATGACCCGGCTAATGATGTGGTTTGTGTGGGAGATAACGTGCTAGAGCTTCTACTTACAACGAATAATGATGAGATAAACGGAACCACTACCTATTCATGGGCGAACAATAATACCGCCATAGGTTTAGGAGCTTCAAATACCGGAAATGTTCCCGCATTTACTGCAACGAACACGGGGACAACACCAATTACAGGAACGATAACAATTACGCCTACTTATACACAAGATATGGTGTCCTGTGAAGGCCCTACTCAAAGTTATACTGTTACGGTAAACCCATTAGGTCAGGTGGATGATCCTGCAGACCAGGTGGTTTGCGAGGGTGAATTGACGACAGTCAATTTTACAACTCAAAATAGTGGGGGAACAACAACCTATGCCTGGACCAATGATAATCCAGCCATCGGACTTGGAGGAAGCGGAAGCGGAAATATTTCCTTCACCGCTACGAATGCCGGGACCAGCCCGATCTTTGGGGATATTACGGTTACCCCAACCTTTGAAAACGGTGGTGAAAGCTGTGCGGGTAGCTCTGAAACATTCCGAATTACAGTTAATCCTAATGGTCAGGTGGATGTTATTTCAGATCAAAGGGTTTGTAATGGAAACCCAACAGCCGAAGTCACTTTTTCTACTCAAAATATGTCAGGAACCACAGCCTATTCCTGGACAAACAACCTTCCATCCATAGGATTGGATGCCAATGGTACTGGCTCAACCATACCCTCCTTTAATGCTGTGAATTCAGGAAACACTATTGTAACTGCAACGATTACGGTGACACCGACTTTTACGGATGGCGGACAAAGTTGTGAAGGGGCCAGTACTCAATTTGATATAGTCGTTGACCCAACTCCCGCTGCGACGAGTGCTGGCACACAGACGATATGCCACAACAGTATACCTACATTGAGCGTAGACGTCACGGCGGTAGACGGTCAGAACTATGTGGTGGGCGCGATCAGCAATCCAGGGTCGGTAGGAGGAATTGCAGGTACAGCGCCCTACACGAACGCAGATGGCGCCCCTGTTGAGACAGGCACATTAACGAACACGACGGTTACAAACCAGACTGTAACCTATACGGTCCAGCCATACACAAACGGCCCAAATGGAGTAGACGATAATGCCACAGGGGATGACTGTTTAGGCACTACTTTTGAGGTAGATATCATAGTTGAGCCAGAACCAGCAGCATCAGCGAGTGCAGTCGCCGAGGTGATTTGCGGGAGCACAGCGCCGGCCATAACAGTGGATGTAACTGCATTAGATGGCAATAATTATCAGGTAAGTTCAATTAGCAATCCAGGCGGAAATGTCGGTAATGTGTCCACCGCGCCTTACACCCGTGCAGATGGAGCTACGGTAGAGCCGAACACCCTGACCAATACGACGGCTGTCACACAGACGGTCATTTATACGGTAGTCCCCTATACTTATGGGACAAATGAAAACGATGATAATGGTACAGGAGATGACTGTTTAGGGACATCCTTTGATGTAACCATAGAAGTAGAGCCAACTCCGGAAGTGAGCCCAAGTGCGTTGAATGAGCGGATCTGCCACAACAGCAACCCAACGGTCACAGTAGATGTGACTGCATTAGACGGTAATAATTACCTTGTAAGCGCAGTAACGAACCCTGGGGGTAATGTGGGCGGGGTATCTGTAGCGCCTTATACCCGTGCAGATGGAGCGGTAATAGAGCCAAACGTGCTAACGAATATGACAAATGTGACTCAAACGGTCACTTACACGGTGACCCCGTACACTTACGGCGCAGATGGAGTAGATGATTCCGGCCTTAATGATGATTGTTTAGGCACACCGTTTGAAGTAGAAGTAGAAGTAGAGCCAGACCCATCAGCAACGCCAAGCTCAGCCAGCCAAACGGTCTGCCACAATGCAGCCCCGACCTTGACAATAGATGTGACGGCCCTTGACGGGAATAGGTACTTGGTAAGTGCAATCAGCAATCCTGATGGGGCAGGCGGCGTTGCCACAGCCCCTTACGCCCGTGCTGATGGTGAAACAGTAGATCCAAATATTTTAACCAATACTTCACTGGTTACTCAAACGGTAACCTATACTATTACACCATATACCTATGGCCCGGATGGGCAGGACGATAATGGAGGTGATGATGATTGTTTGGGAGCGTCCTTTACTGTAGATATTACAGTAGACCCACTGCCGATAGCTACACCAAGCTCCAATACAGAATCTTTATGTTCTGGAACAAGCCCGTCCATAACGGTCAGCATACCTGCCGTGCGGAGCTTCGCGGAGCATGGACAGGTATGCATTGTTCTGTCCAGTTTTTTCTTTCTTCAATTAATTTTCCTTAATCCTTCATAGTGCGTTGGCTGCTATGCTCTTTGCTGCCCGCAGGAACGAGGACAGCAATGTGCATGGCTATGTGTTAGCACTTTCAATGATTAATATTTCCTTTTCAGATAAACCATATGAGTCATAAACTAATTGGTCAATCTCTTTATCTAATTCAGACATTTTGTACTTCAGGGAATCGGTTTTCTCTTTCTCTGATATAAAATACTCTTCCCACTCTACCTCTTCAGTCAACTTTAATATGATCTTATTTTTTTTAAGTTCTCTAATGAATTCAGAATAGCTTAATTCATCCCAATTAGTAAGTTTTTTTGTAAGCTTCGATTTTTCAAATCTTCTTTTTATTAAATTTTCCATTTTACTTTTAATACTTATCATTTCTTCTTTCATACAAAGTAACTTTGATATAGAATTACTATTAACTTCAACTCTATTGGGAATTGGAAAACTTAATATATCTCCGATCATTATTTGAGGAAAAGTGTCATCCTCGTTGATTTGATTTTTATTTTTAAAGTACCAGCTTATCAATTTTGAGTTGATTATACCAAGTATAGGGAGGTATTTGAAATTATGATTTGTAAGTTTCAAGACAAAAAGTAATGTATTGCAGTATGATGTTTCTGGAACGTAAGTTGCTATCAGCGTATTTCCTACTATTTTTCTTATCAGAATTTTTTCATCCTCAAATTTTTCAGGAATTCTTGGTTCGGCTAACCACTTTCCATATTTCAAAAAGTTATCGTTATTCCAAACATTTGAGTACCGTGCAATATGTTTCCCTTCAAAAAATGGTAAAAAATCAGAACTTTGTTTTATTGAAGAAGTGAAAGGTTTAGAATCTCTAATTTCAGGAGTTTGTGGTGGTTTTCCTTTGCCAACCTGATATGCTTTTATTCCATAGAACATTTCTGAAATATCCTTCAGTCTAAATGATTGAGATTCAATTTTATCTATTAAATCAAGCTCAATAACACTACTATTTATTAGAAAAGACTCATGCTTAACCCAATATTGAATGGGAATCGAAAATTCGGTGTACGAATATTCTACATCGTTTAAAGTCAACCCTTTAGGATGGTATTTGATATTAACTTCATACTCAAGAGTTGTACGAACCTTTTGATATGTTAGAATACATGTGTCTACTACAGCATCACTGAATACATTTCTAGGCAGTCTGACAATTTCATTTATTTTCGAATTATTTAGAAGAAAATCTCGTGTTGGCTTGGTAAAAACTAAATTTGTAAATGTATCAGGAACTATTAAACTAACTAAGCCATTTTTTTTAATTAGATTGGATGATTGTTCAATAAATAAAGTATAACTTTCACCTCTCCAAGAATATGTTACAAATTCTTTTTCTAAATATTTTTTTTGCTCGCCAAGTTTAGCACCATATGGTGGGTTTCCAACAATGACATCGAAACCACCGTGCTCAAAAATATTTGGAAATTCCACTTGCCAATTAAATGCCTTGTCGCCTACGATTTCTATATCCTCAACTAAAGAGTTTCCACATTTTATGTTATTGTTGAGTGATGTTAGTTTTCTTCCTTTTTGAGCAGTTCTCAACCAAAGAGATAGTTTAGCAATCTCAACCGATTCTTCATTTATATCAACTCCAAACAAGTTGTTTTCCAAGATTGCGTTTTCAATATCACTCAACACCATTGCCTCGCCTAATAACTTGGCGTTTAGTTCATCAATATATCTATGTTCATTTATTAAAAATTCAAGTGCTTGATTCAAAAACGCACCACTTCCGCAGGCGGGGTCACAAATCGTTAGTTCCAACAACCAATTTCGGTAATCTTCTAGTTTTTGCACCAACTCTTTCAGGGTCGCTTTCTTTCTTCCTTTTCTTCCTTTTTCATATTCTGACTCATCAATTCCTAGTTCGTTCTTTTTCTCTTCGCAGAGCTTACCGACGGTATTATCGACAATGTACTTGGTAATGTACTTTGGCGTATAGAAGACCCCATCTTTCTTACGCTTACTTTTGCCCTTGTCTGTTTCAACGCCTTCTAGCTCTGCTTGTATTTCTTCTATCTCATTGAGCGAATGTTCAAATATATGCCCAAGGATATTGACACTTACTTCTGTCTCAAAATCGTAATTGCTTAGGTTTTGCGTATGCTTGTAAAGTAAAGTGTCGTCTATTTTGATATTATCCAGAATATCATCGGGTGCAAAAAGACCGCCATTGTAGGCGAAAATTTCATGCTTCTTGCCCTTATGTCCTGTGTTAAGGTAGCCGAAGTATTTCCTAAACCGATTATAAAGCGGCACATAAGCATCTAGTTCATCTCTTAGCGTTGTCCACTGATTAATAATTTCTCGGATGGAATTAGGCGGTAATAACAACCTGTCTTCTGCAAAGAATATAAACAGAAAACGATCTAGTATTTTTTGAGTTTTTTTGAATAATGTGAGTTTATCATAATCGGGATTATTCTTTTGAATACTATCGAAAATTTCATTTCTAAAAAGCGAATAATCCTTGTATAGTTTTTTAGTAACCGTTTCCTCCTGTGTTAGAGATTCATCTTTAATCTGCTTGGGTATGTTCTTCAGCAAATAGTCACTAGACAAACAAAGCCACAACACTTCAAATCTTTCTCTGGTGATTTGAAAAAGGTTAAATTCTTCAAAATCTACGGCATTATCAATGTAGAATCTTAGTTTTTCAAAATTGGAGGTAATGACATAAACACAACCTGGCTGATTGTTTTTATATCCAAAAGCTTGATTTTCGACTTTTGATAAATCTGTCGTTTTCGTCCCCTTCAATTCAATGACTGCTAAAGCCTTATCATCCTGTAAAATGGCACCATCAGTCTTTTTAGCCCCTTTAACGTTCTTTAATTCTGTGGTTAGATTAAAATTGGGATTAGGATTTTTAGTATATCCTAATACTTTAACAAACAAGTCAATCAAAAACTCACCTTGGTATTGTTCCTCTTTAGAATTTCTAATATTTTCCTGAATCGCCTTATTATGAAAATGAGAAGTAAATCTACTCCAAGCCTCATCAACCTTGGTAGATTCAATGCCTTTCAAATATTTCTTAATTACTGAACTTTGATATAATACCATTTATTACTTTTCTGTTATTCATTTGTTTATCCCAAATGTACCGTTTTTTGGGGTTTGATGAAAAAGTAGCGGGTGAGGAACGAACCGGCTGCTTTTGCGGGTTGGATTTTCTTCGTTTTTGTTTTTTTTCTAATTGGACAGAACAGTAGATATAACCGCAATAAGTGGAAGCCGCTTCCTGGTAAGTGCGATTGATAATCCGGGTGGCGTTACCGGGTTGTCATCTTTGCCTTACACTAGAGCAGACAACCAGGTGGTAGAGCCTAATGTGTTAACGAATTCAACAAACGAAATACAGACATTAACTTATACTTTGACGCCCTATTCCTTTGGCGTAAACGGAGTAGATGATAATGGGACCAGTGACGATTGCCTGGGAGAACCCTCCAGTGTCGAATTTTTTGTCAGCCCCATCCCAATAATAACAAATCCTTCAGCTATCACCATTTGTAGCGGTGAATCAGTTAATTATACCCCTGAGTCCAATGTGGTAGGGACCTCATTTACCTGGGCTGCTACAAACACTATAGGTTCTGTTACAGGCTTTACTGCTTCAGGATCTGGTCCTATCAGTGATGTGCTGACGAATATAGGGCCCGCAGATGGGGTTGTAACTTATGTCATTACACCTACCGGTCCTGCCCCAACTAATTGTATCGGTCAATCTTTTAGCCTGGAGGTAGCAATCTTGAACTGTAACCCTTTAATCGGCTTAGCTAAAAACCTAAGTGCACTGGAGAATAATGGTGATGGCAGTTGGGACGTAAGCTATGAATTTGTAGTACGTAATTATGGAAATGTAGATCTGTCCGCAATCAGTGTTACAGATGATTTAACCACGACTTTTGCAACGCCCTGCGCAGTAGAAGTAGTTTCTCTGACAAGCTCCAATTTCTCGATCAATGTAGACTATGATGGAGATACGGATATAAATCTCCTAAGCACGCCACCTTCTGGCACAACAAACACCCTCGATGTAGGGGAGGAAAAAAATATTCAACTTACGGTGCGTGTGGATACATGTGCTATTTCCGGCATTTTTAACAATACAGCCATCGCTTCCGGAGATGATGCCAACGGAGATACCGTTACCGATGACTCACAGAATGGAACGGACCCTGATCCCGATGGGGATGGCGATCCCACCAATGATGACTCGCCTACACCCGTTGAGTTTACGGAGGAACCCTATCTGGGACTTGCAAAACGGCTGTCATCTTCACCGGTGAATAACGGTGATGGCACCTACTCCTTTACCTTTGAGTTCCGGGTATTGAACCGAGGAAATGTCACCATTGATAATCTGAGCCTAACCGATGATCTGGAAGCCGTATTTGGAGGAGACTGTTCGTTTTCTATAGCCGGGATAACCAGTGAGAAATTTGCCGTCAACAGTTCCTATGATGGATTGACAGCCGGGGATACGGAGTTGTTATTGCCTGGAAATGAATTGAAGCCACATGATGTTGGAGCGGTCCTTCTTGATATTGTTGCTGGTCCTTGCACAGGGCTCGGTCCTTTTAATAATACGGCTACCGTTAGTGGCCAAACCCCACAGGGGGATCCGGTTTCTGATGTCTCTCAGGATGGCTCAGAACCCGACCCTGCAGGGACTGGAGACCCTCAAACCCAAAATGACCCTACTCCCTTTGATTTTGAATGTTCGGTTGTGGTGGACTGTCCTCAGGCTTTTCAGGGTAATCTGAGCTGCCAGGATGATATTCCAGCAGCTGTAAATTCTTTAGCTGGCTTTAATGATCGATTTGGTGCCAATGCTATACAAAATTTCTGCACTACTGGTTTGGTGACTGTAAGCGCCGTGGATGTTACAAGTGGTACCGGTTGTGCGGGTGCCCCGCTGATTTTAACACGGACTTATACTATTGATCATCCCGATATAGCAGCCATTACCTGCGAAGTATTTTACACCGTAACGGATGAAGAACTACCAGTCATTACAGAACCTCCTTCAGATTTGGTGCTGGAATGCGGAGATGCCGGCAATGCAGTAGCTATCTCAGCATGGGAGGCAAGCCTGGGCGGTGCAGCCTTTACAGATAACTGTGATGCCTTTCTGACGACCTCCTTTACTTCAGGTACTGTCACGGCAACCTGCGGGGGAACCACTACGACTCTGTATACTTTAACGGTAACTGATGATTGTGGCAACGGCCAACAGGCCTTCGCCAATTTAAGGCTCCTTGACCGGCAGGCACCATTGATTACGTTGCCTTCTGTTTCGAACACCGTCGAATGTAGTGATAATATTACAGCCGCATTAAATTCCTGGATTGGCGACGCTAGCGCAAACGATGCTTGTAACGGTGCAGTAAGTGTAACGGCTACGCTGATTTCATCGGTTACAGCCTGCGATGGCACCAATACAGACGAAACCCGTACGTACCGGTTCCAGGTATCCGATGGATGTGGTAACATCGCAACAGCTACTGCAGATTTCATTATAGAAGATACCACGCCACCACAAATTACCGCCCCTGCAAACCTAAACCTGACCTGCGACCAGCTGGAAGCGTCAGGTGTATCAGATGGCATTTCAGCTTGGCTGGAAGGTTATTCGGTCACAGAAGCCTGCCAGGCTTATACCGTGACAAACGATTATAATGCCAACGCCATCGCTGACAATAGCTGTGGTGGAACGATTACTGTGACCTGGACTGTGACCGATGACTGTGGAGCCACAGGTACTGCCACTGCAGACCTTATCATTGCAGATGATGATACCGGTCCAGCTTTTGTGAATTGCCCCGTTTCGGACATTACTGTTAATGTTGATTCGGACGTGTGCGCTTCCTTTGTGACTTTCAGCACTCCGATTGCCCAGGATTGTAACAGCCCGGTAACGGTCAACCAAATTGCGAATGGCTCAGGTGGTCTGATCCGCTCAGGGCAGGAATTCCCATTAGGTACCACGGAGATTGTTTTCCAGGCAGAAGACAACTGTGGCAATACAACTAATTGTACTTTCAATATTACCGTTCAGGACAGCCAGGATCCGACTATTGCCTGTCCAAGTAATGATGTCGTTGTCTGTGTTGATGCAGGAGGCTGTGATTGGACTTCTACATTGAATATTGCCCCTACAGGTGCGGACAATTGCCCGGATGCTGCCATTACCTATTCCATTACAGGAGCAACGGCTGCCATTGGTACTGGGTCTGCAAGCGGAGAAGTTTTTGCATTGGGAACCTCTACTGTCGTATATACTGTTACCGCTGACAACAATGCGGAGGCAACATGTACGTTTGATGTTGTCGTCCAGGACTGCACAGGCCCTTCCATTGATGCTTGCCCGGCGGGCCTAGTTGTTTCTGCAGCAATATCAACTTGTGAGAGCGAACAAACCCTTACAGCACCAACCGTTTCGGATAATTGTTCCACTATTGGAAATATCACCATTTCCTACCGTGTGTACAATCCAGATAATTCTGTTACAGCAGTACTCCCCGGATCGAATCTCACCTATACCTTCCAAAATGGTGTGTCTACAGTTGAGTGGATCATTGAAGATGAGGCAGGAAACACTGATGTCTGTTATCAGCAGGTTACAGTCAATGAGGTACTGCCTGTTGTAGAAGCAGGAACTGATGCAGAGATTTGTATTTCAGATGCAAATTATACACTTTCAGGTTCTGCTTCCAATACGACAAGTTTACTGTGGACGACCAGTGGAACAGGAACGTTTGATGATGCTACAAGCCTGACTGCTATTTATACACCAAGTGATGCAGATCTTAATGATGGGCAGGTACAGTTAACCCTAACTGGGGCCAATGGCTGTGGAGCAACCTCAGATCAAATGATACTTGGTTTGTGGCCCGAAGCCACAGCAGATGCCGGTGCTGATGCAACAATTTGTGAGGGTGAATCGCACCCCCTAAGTGGAGCTTCTGCTACTGGTTTTGCCTCACTGAGCTGGTCAACCGATGGGACTGGCTCATTCTCGAGCACGAGTTCGCTAAACCCGGTTTACACGCCTAGCGCTGCTGATATTACAGCAGGAACAGTAACTTTAACTTTGACAGTAAATACTGTGAATGGCTCGAGTTGTCCTGATATACAGAATGAAATGGTATTGACCATTACTACAGAAGCTGAAATTGCAATTACCAATATCGAAGACGCAGGTTGTGCAAGTAGTGATGGGGCAGTTACTATTACAGGGAGTACTGCTATTAGCCTGAACGGAGGGACGCCCGTTGCTTCACCGGCGACCTTCACGGGTTTAGCAGCTGGGTTTTATACAGCCCAAACTACAGGTGCCTGCCCTGCAGAAGTTAGCTTCGTAATTGATAACACCAACAGTACATTAACGGCATCACTTGTTAAACAGGATGTGAGTTGTAATAGTCTCTCGGACGGATCTGCTACGGTAGCTGCTATTGGTGGGACGGCACCCTACACCTATGATTTGATAGGAGAAGGTGCCTCAAACTCCACTGGAGTATTTAATAGTCTTTCTGCTGGGGATTATTCAGTGCTCATCACAGATAATGAGGGGTGCACGTTCACGGTGAGTTTTACAATTACAGAACCAGCTGTACTTAGCGTATCCCTCGCAGACCAAATCAATGTGGCTTGTAATGGAGAAGAAACAGGGTCGGTGTTGCTATCTGCATCCGGAGGGACGCCTGGGTATAGCTTCTCTGTACTAAGCAGCCCCCCTGGAAGCAATGAGGCTGTAAATAATAATATCATATCAAATATGGTTGCTGGCACCTATCAGATTCGGGTTACGGATGACAATAGTTGCACCGCAGATATCAACGTTGAGATTACTGAATCTCCAACACTAAGTCTATCTCTGTCAAGTGCTACAGACCCTATCTGTTTTGATGGTAATAACGGCTCAATTGATGTGACATTAACGGGAGGTGTCGAACCATATCTTTACAGTTGGTCGAATGGAGCGAATGTTAAGGATCCTACCGGTCTAAGTGCGGGTACTTACATATTGACAGTTACAGACGCCAATAATTGCCAGGTCATCAGTGGAAATATTATTCTGGATAACCCCTCAGCACCTGTTTTAGCATTGAACTCAACGACAAATACCGCATGCAACGCCAGCGTGGGGCAGGTCATCCTTGAAGCCGACACCGATGGAACCATCACCGTAGATGGAGATGCTCAGGTAGTTACGGCTAACAACCCGGCAACTTTCACGGGGCTGTCTGCCGGATTCTACACTGCGCTATTCGAAGATGCGAATGGATGTCAGGCAGAGGTCTCCTTTAATATCACAAATGATAACAGTGACCTGAGTGCATCGGTATTCGTATCCAACGTTAGCTGTTCAGGAGATTCTGATGGGGAGGTGACGGTAACGGCAACTGGCGGAAATGCGCCCTATGCCTACCTGCTTTTAGGTACTGCTTCGTCCAATATGACCGGGGAATTCGCAGCATTAAGTGCAGGCAGTTACTCGGTGGAAGTAACCGATAATATAGGGTGTAACTATGTAGTCAGTTTTGATGTAAATGAGCCTGGGCCCATCCTGTTATCTGCCGCAGGCACCGCGAATGTGTCTTGTGATGCAGGTACTGATGGTTCTGTAATTCTTATCGCCACAGGCGGCACGGCGGGCTATACGTACACAATAGTAAGCGAGCCAGCAGGCGGCACGGACGCCACAGTAAGCGGCAATACGGTCTCCGGGATGGAAGCAGGCGCTTATACGATAAGGGTAACGGATGCGAACAACTGTACAGCAGACCTTGAGGTAACGATAACGGCGCCAGATGCTTTAGATATCACTACACCAGCAGCGGTTATCGCTCAGCCAACGTGCAATGGGACAGAAGATGCAAGCATCAATATTACAGTAGCGGGCGGCACGGCGCCGTACCTGTACCTTTGGGGCAACGGCAGCACGGATGAAGATTTATCCGGCTTAGGCGCGGGCACTTATAATGTAACAGTGACTGATGCAAATGGCTGCACAATCACCGGCGGCCCTTATACGATAACAGCCCCGGCAGCAATAGTATTATCGAGCCCTTCAATCACGGGCGCGGACTGTGCAGGGGGCGAGAGCGGAAGTGTAGAACTGGGCGTTGAAAGTGGTGGCACAGCGCCATACACTTATGCGCTGAGCACAGGCGAGGCGAACCAGACGGGCAGCTTCACAACACTTTCAGCAGGCGGTTACACCTACACGGTAACCGGTGCAAATGGCTGTACGGGCAATGGCTCGTTTGAAGTCACGGACCCAAGTGATTTAGAGCTTGCAGTTACAACAGAGGTAGACGAGAGCTGCAATGAAGACAATAACGGCAGTGCATCAGTAACGGCAAGCGGTGGCACGGCGCCATACACTTTTGCCTGGAGCGGTACAGTAACACAGGCGGGCACAACAGCGAACCCGAATGGGGTAACAGGCATGGCCGCGGGCACTTATACGGTAACGGTAACGGATGGCCAGGGGTGCACGGCAGTGCAGACGATTGAGATCGAGCAGCCGTTAGTGCTGATCAGCGAGCTGATCGCATCAACGGGAGAGGCTTGCTTTGGCGCAGGGGACGGCACGGCACTGGTCAACGCTACCGGCGGCACGACGCCGTACACCTATGCATGGCCGGCAAGCGCAGGCAGCCAGACTACTGCACAGGCCACAGATTTAGCGCCGGGCATGTACACCGTAACGGTAACGGATGCGAACGGGTGCACCTCAACATCATCAGTAACGATTAGCGGCCCGGCAGCAGGGCTGGATATTACAAGCACTGCAGCGGTAATTACGGGTGCAAGCTGTAATGGCGGTGCTGATGGGTCCATAGATGTGGCTATTACCGGCGGTACGGCAGGATACACGTATGCATGGTCAAGCGGGGATAATGTAGAGGATCCGACGAGCTTGAGCGCGGGCACGTACAACGTGACGGTAACGGATGCAAACGGCTGTAGAGTCATAGGCGGCCCTTACGTGGTAGGCGAGCCAACAGAAGTCACAGCAAGTGCCGTTGTAGGCAGCCAGCCGGACTGCGAAGGCAACACGACAGGCGAAGCAACGGTAATAGCAGGCGGTGGCACACCAGGCTATACTTACCTGTGGAGCGATGGCCAGGCGACAGCGACAGCTACCGGCTTAAGTGCAGGGACTTATCTGGTCACGGTAACAGATTCAAATGGCTGCACTGGTGTAACAAGCGTATTGCTTGAAGACCCAACAGGAGTAAAAGCCTCCATCATAGCAAGTACCAATATATCTTGTAATGGTGGTACAGATGGCACATCGACAGTAGGGCCTGTAGGGGGAACAGCGCCCTACACCTATGAGTGGAGCGACGGGCAGGCAACGGCCACGGCTACTAATTTGGGCGCTGGCCAGTATACAGTCACGGTAACAGATGCGAATGGCTGTGAGGTAGTAGCATATGTATTGATTACTGAGCCAACGGAGTTGATCAGCGAGCTGATCGCATCAACGGGAGAGGCTTGCTTTGGCGCAGGGGACGGCACGGCACTGGTCAACGCTACCGGCGGCACGACGCCGTACACCTATGCATGGCCAGCCAGCGCGGCTAGCCAGACTACAGCACAGGCCACAGATTTAGCGCCGGGCATGTATGTGGTAACGGTAACGGATGCGAACGGGTGCACCTCAACATCATCAGTAACGATTAGCGGCCCGGCAGCAGGGCTGGATATTACAAGCACTGCAGCGGTAATTACGGGTGCAAGCTGTAATGGCAGTGCTGATGGGTCCATAGATGTGGCCATCGCCGGCGGTACGGCAGGATACACGTATGCGTGGTCAAGCGGGGATAATGTAGAGGATCCGTCCAGCTTGAGCGCGGGCACGTACAACGTGACGGTAACGGATGCAAACGGCTGTAGAATCATAGGCGGCCCTTACGTGGTAGGCGAGCCAACAGAAGTCACAGCAAGTGCCGTTGTAGGCAGCCAGCCAGACTGCGAGGGCGGAGCTACAGGCTCCGCCACAGCCTCGGGCAGCGGCGGCACAGGGCCATACACATACCTGTGGAGCGATGGGCAGACAACCGCACAGGCAACGGGCCTGACAGCGGGTACGTACCTGGCCACAGTAACGGATGATAATGGTTGTACGGGGGTAACCAGCGTTTTATTGGAAGACCCAACGGGCATTGCCGCAGAAGTGACTTCCGTAACGAATGTGGAGTGCCATGGTGAGCCTACAGGCTCAGCTACTGTAACAGGCTTTGGCGGCACAGGCAGCTATACTTATCTGTGGAGCGATAATCAAACTACAGCGACAGCTACTGGGCTAAGTGCAGGCCAGTATACGGTAACGGTAACGGAAGATGGTGTAGCGGGCTGTTCCGTGGTAGCCTACATCGATATCACGGAGCCAACGGAGCTGATCAGCGAGATCATCGCGTCAACGGAAGAGTCCTGCTTTGGTGCTGAAGATGGCACGGCGTTAGTAAATGCCACGGGGGGCACAACGCCTTACACTTATGCGTGGCCGGCAAGCGCAGGCAGCCAGACGGCAGCGCAGGCGGCAGGTTTAGCCCAGGGCACGTATGTGGTAACGGTAACGGATGCGAACGGGTGCACCTCAACATCATCAGTAACGATTAGCGGCCCGGCAGCAGGGCTGGATATTACAAGCACTGCAGCGGTAATTATGGATGTAACAACTCTTGGTGGCAATGACGGTAGTATTGATATTACCGTTACCAATGGCACGATGCCTTATGTCTACTCTTGGTCAAGTGGGGATAATATTGAAGATCCTGTTTCCTTTAGTGCAGGCACCTATTTTGTCACTGTGACCGATGCAAACGCCTGTACGATAGTAGGTGGTCCGTACGAAGTGGGGGAACCCACTGAGGTACCTGTAATTGGTGTTGCAAAGAGAGTGATCGCAGATCCGGTTGTTAGTCCAAACGGTGGAGGCTTCTTCCGCTTTACTTATGAAATCAGAGTACAAAACATTGGTGACGTTACCCTCTCTAATGTTCAGGTAGTGGATAACCTTGATGACGCGTTTCTGCCCGAAGCATTGGGATATGCAGTTATCTCTATCACAAGTGAAGAATTTAATATCAATTCTGATTTTAATGGGGAGTTGGACACTGATATGCTGGTAGGTACAGACGTGCTAGAACCCGGGGAAGATGGTGCCATCTACCTTACCTTAGATGTTAGCCCGGGCAGCACATTAGGGGATGTAACAGGTCCTTATCTCAATACCGCAACGGCATCTGGTACGACTCCTGCAGGAGAAACCATTGAAGATGATTCGGATAGCGGTACAGACCCCGCAGCATCAAACGAAAATGCACCGGGGGCTACTCTGAATGGCACTGATGACCCTACTCCGGTCAGCTTTACAGTAACAGAGGGATTGGGCCTTGCCAAAAGGGTGATTACAGGACCCATCAATAATCAGGACGGAACCTTTACCGTAGGGTATGAAATCCTAGTTCAGAATACAGGTACAGGAAGTATTGAATCTTTGCAGGTGCAGGATAATTTGGATGAGACCTTCCTTGGTGCAGGAGCAATTGGTGGATCTGCAAACGGTTATTCCGTGATTTCAATCTCAAGTGAAGAATTTGTTATCAATGACACCTACAATGGGGGTATAAATGATAACCTGCTCGCAGCTCCTGGTGCATTTCTTGCTCCTGGGCAACAAGGCGTAATCACGTTATTACTTACCGTAGAGCCTGGAACCAATTTAATCGGTCCGTACCAGAACTCAGCCATTGTAAGCGGTGTGACAGCTATTGGTAACAACATCAGTGACGTATCGGATAGTGGTATTAATCCGACAGGAACCAACCCGGATCAACCTGGTGATACCGGTGGAGCAGATGACCCAACGCCAGTGGACTTCGAAGAAGACCCACTCGCAGGTTTGGCAAAGCGTTTAGTGTCTGTTGACAATAATGGCGATGGTAGTTACGACATTACTTACGAACTGAATATTGAAAACTTCGGTGATACCCGGATCTTTAATATTCAGGTCAGTGATAACCTGAGTAACACATTTGGGGACTGCGATATACTTGAGGTCAATCTAACAAGTGGGGACTTTATCGTGAATCCTGATTTCGATGGGGTAAGTGATCTTGGATTATTAGTAGGTACAGATATCCTTGAACTTCAGGATAAAGGAGAAGTTCTCCTGACTGTTACCGTTGCGGGCTGTAGTACTTCCGGACCTTTTAATAACACCGCATCTCTAAACGGAACAAGTCCTAGTGGAGCAAATGTATTCGATGCTTCTGAAAATGATAGCGATCCTGATCCAAATGGTGATGGAGTTCCGGATGAAGCATCTCCAACGCCGGTAACCTTAGACGAACTTCCAATTCTTGGTGTTTCGAAACGCTTAAGCTCTGGCCCATCGAATAATGAAGATGGTAGTTATGACCTTTCCTTTGAGCTCCGGGTGGAAAACTTTGGCGATGTATCTCTGGGTAATCTTCAGGTTACAGAAGACATAGGCACGGCGTTTGATGCAGCTGATTCCTGGGAGATTCTGAGTATAGAAAGCCAAGAATTTACAGTTAATACCAACTTTAATGGCACTACCGATTCCAATTTGCTGAGTGGGCTGGATACCCTTGAAACGGGCAATGAGGGCGCGATCTCCATCAGCCTTCGGGTAGTCCCCGGCGCACAATTGACCGGATATACGAACCAGGTTGTTGCTTTGGCGACTTCACCTGGCGGCACACCGGTAACGGATGAATCGGTGAATGGTAGTGACCCTGACCCGGGTAATGATGGCAGCCCGGAGGAGTCGTCTCCGACGCCTGTAAACTTTGCAGAATCTCCTGTTTTGGGAGTTACCAAAAGGGTAAGTGAAGGGCCAGCATTAAACTTTGAGGGTTTCTTCGAAATCACTTATGAAGTTAAAGTCTTCAACCTTGGAAACATAGTTATCAACAACATCCAGGTGATGGAAAACCTGGAAACGGTATTCTTAGAAGCACAATCATGGACGCTTTTAGGGTTAGAAAGCGAAGAGTTTGAAATCGATACGGACTACAATGGAAGTGATCATATTACCTTATTATCGGGTACTGATGTGCTAGCTCCAGGTAATCAGGGTGCTATCTATATCAAGGTGAAAGTGGCTCCTGGTGGGTTCGACGGACCTTATTTCAACCGTGTTGCCGGAACCGGGGTGAGTCCGGGGGGAGAGGAAGTGGAAGACACTTCCACAAATGGTACAGACCCTGACCCGGGTAATGATGGTCCTGGAAACGATGATGATCCTACTCCGGTAAATCTCGAGTGTTTTGTCGATATCAGCTGTTCAACTGTCGCAGATACCATATTTGTTGAAAACGACCAGGGATGGTGCCAGGCAGCAGTCAATTTTGCACCGGTTGCCATTCTTACTTGTGTGCAGGCACCGGATAGTCTCATCGAATTCCGTTTAATAGGTGCCGGGGTGGATGGCTTTGATGCCAACGTATGGTATACGGGGCAACCCAGCGGGTTAATGTTCAATGTTGGCCTTACAGAAGTACAGCTTAGGGCCAGTGTCCCAAGCCTTCCTGAATTAGGGTTTTCGTCAGTCTGTTCTTTCTTTGTTCAGGTCTCCGATAAGGAAGACCCTGAAATCCTTTGTCAGGATATTAGTGCTTTGGTGGGTGCAGGCTGTTCATATACCTTAACTCCCAATAGCATCGATGCAGGTACTACTGATAATTGTGATGACCCAGGCGAATTGACATTTGAATTAAGCTTGGACAATGACACTTATTTGGATGAACTGACCTTTGGTTCTAATGATTTCATCAATTCCCCAATTACAGTGTATATGAGGGTGACAGATCAGGCAGGAAATGCGGCCTTCTGTACTTCACAGGTCAACTTAATTGACAACACTCAACCCGAAATTAGTTGTCCGAACGATCAGATCGTTTACGTGGATGAAAACTTCTGTTCCGGAGTAGTACCGGATATCATCGGTGGTGTGGTTCCGGTCGATAACTGTGCAGTTTTAGATACGCTGGTTCAACAGCCGTTGGCAGGAACCTTATTTGGTTCTGCTCATGGTGATACCTTCGATGTGATCCTTACCGTTATCGACGTACAGGGTAATATTGATACTTGCTCAGTAACCCTGACTCTTCAGGATACTATCGCTCCTGTGTTTATCAATTGCCCGGCTCCTGATGTTAAAGTCAATACGTTGCCGGGAATGTGTGCTGCATTTGTCAACTTCTCCCTGCCTTTCGCACAAGATAATTGCGAATTGATAGGAGTGGAACGATTGGACACCACTGGGCTAAACAGCGGGGATATGTTCCTGGTAGGTACAACCATTCTGGAGTATGAAGCCACAGACGTTGCGGGCAATACAACGCGCTGCCAGCGGAAAATCATCGTTAATGATAAGGCTGCTCCAGAAGCAGAGGGTATCGGCTGCCCTGAAGACCTGGTCGTTTTTGTAGATCCAAGTAGTTGTGGTGCAGCGGTGGATGGCATTGGACCTGCTTTTGCGGATAACTGCCCGGACAATCTAGCTATTGCTTACCGTGTTTTGGATGCTAATGGCAATACGATTGATGATGGGCTCGGTGACGCTAGCGGGCTGTTCTTTGAACTGGGTATGTCCACAGTTGAATACCGGGCACAAGACCAACCTGTTCTCCTCATTTCAGAGGTCACGCATTATGTACAGGCACAAGTGGGTGGAACGGGTATGCTTCCGGACTTTATTACCGATGGACTTCCGGATGGCGACTTTATGGAGGTGACTAATCTGGGGCCTGCTGCAATGAATATAAGCAGCATGGTGATCGAGCGGCTATATGGAGGTATGGTAGAATCCATGGCCTTGCCAAACGGAGTCGTTTTAGAATCTGGGGAAGTACTGACTATTTATTTCGGTGCTGGAACTTCTTCTCCGGAGAATAACTTCTTTGTACTTCCGGAGGGAGCAAATTTATCACCTGCTGATCCTGCCGCTTATGCGATCAGCCATTCTGGGCAGGTGCTGGATGTTGCTGTCTTAGGCAATTTTAACCCGATTGGTCTGGGCTCATTGGCGGTCGTTACTCCAACAGATTGGATTGGGCAAGCCAATAGTGCACAAGCCGGGATTGTTCGAACAGCTATATGGGATTCAAACATGGCAACTGATTTTGAGTCAGCAGAGGTATGCTCAGGAACGAGCATCGGCTATCTTAATCCGCAATTACAAGCTTTACCACCCAATGGCGGGCTTACCTCCTTGCAGGCACAATTGGCAAACGTATCCTCTTGCTCTTTTACGGTTGTAGTGGAGGATAATGAATTCCCGCGCTGTGGACAGGAGAGCAGTGCCTTGGTGTTCAATAACAATAATGCTGGTTCATTACTGGTTGGACAGTGCGTGACAAGAGAAATAGAAGTTACGGCTTCCGGGAAGGTAGCAGATGTCAACATCAGCCTTAGCGGCACATCAACAGCCTTTGGTAATTTAAACTTCCACCTCATCAGCCCGAGCGGTACTGCTGTAGCCTTGGCTGAGGCGATCTGCGGGAACCATTCAGGATGGGACCTCACTTTCGACAGTGATTCACTACTGAGTGTGGTCTTTAGTTGCAGCAACCTTACTTCCGGAGGGGCTTTCCGTCCAATTGAATCGCTGGAGGTTTTCAAGACTGAAGAAGCAGAAGGGACCTGGATATTGCAGATTGGTCATACTGGGGGATTAAATCCAGATGCTATTACTCTTGAGCATGTTGACTTGGAAATAAGACTTCAGGAGCCATTTGAACAACCCGATTTAGTGCTCGATAATGCTACTGGATCATGTACTGCACCATACGAGTGGAATCATCCCGTCTTGTATGATAACTGCTCAGAAGGAGAAATCCTGATGACTGTTTTCGATGAGGAAGGTATAGTTATCCATAATGAACTGATACCGCCATCTAAGTGGGGTGCGTCAAAGAGCTTCAACTTCCCCGTGGGCACTTCAATGGTTTCGTATACCCTCACGGACGCGGCAGGAAACGAAACGAACTGTGACTTTATGGTCACTGTACTAGATGTAGAACCACCTGTGCTCACCTGCCCGGACGATCAGCTAATCCAATTATCACCGGGTGAGTGTGAAGCCATTTACTCTACCGTTGGATTGGATATTGACGAGAATTGTAGCGTAGATACTGTGACTTTCTCTCCGGAGTTGGGCACGCTACTACCTATTGGCGAAAATCAGGTATTCATTACCGTTGTGGACGAAGCGGGAAATAGTGCATCTTGTTCCTTTAATGTTACGATTTTGGAGCATGTACCTGCTTCAACTACCGGTATGGCTTGCCATGGGTCGATCAACTTGTCACTTGGGCCGGATTGTACACGTGAGGTGGTTCCTGAAATGATTTTGGTCGGTAATGACTACGCGTGTTTTGATAATTATGAAGTGACTTTATTGACAGGCCCTGAGCCCAACGCTCCAATCCTGATCAGCTCTCCTTTTGTGACGGAGAATGAGATTGGGGACACATTGGTTGTGAAAGTATGCGATACCGCTACCGGAGAGTGCTGCTGGGGCTATGTGGTGGTTGATTTCTACCATGCACCAACTTTTGATTGCCCGGCTGATACAATCGTCAGTTGTATTGCTCCGACCTTACCTTCAGCAACAGGGCAACCGGAATTGACCTCCTGCGCGCTTGGTGGTGCTTCTATTTCGTTTACGGATGAATTGGAAGACTTTGGAGATTGCGCTGACCCCAGAGTAGTGATTACCCGTAGCTGGCGGGTTGAAGATGCTTTCGGTAACTTCACGGATTGTGAGCAGGTGATTACGGTGGCTGCATTTGACCTGGATAGTATTGTTTTCCCCGCCGATATGGACGGAGATATCAACCCCGCGTTGACTTGTGAGGAAGTAAGCAATGATCCATCACTAACCCATCCCGATAATACTGGGTATCCAACACTGGATGGTACCGATGAGGTGTTCGGCTTCAATTATTGCAGGGCAGCGTATTTGTACACGGACGAGATCTACGATATCTGCGAAGGCAGTTATGAAATTGTTCGTACCTGGAAGGTCCGAAAGACCTGTGGCCCAGTGGTTCCAGGGGTGAATCCGCGAGAGCATATTCAGCTCATTCGGGTACTGGATAACTCTATTCCTAACCTGGTATGCCCCGATATTCAGTATGTGAGTACCGGTTCGTTTAGTTGCCGGGCATCCTACCTCGTCCCTCCTCCGGATGTTCAGGATGGCTGTTCAATGGAGGTTAATTATACCGTTTCTACTTCTGGTGGAGCGTTGAGCCAGCTTTCTGACGGTACTTATGTCATCAATGATTTACCAATCGGAACACATACGGTTACTTACCGGGTGCAAGACGCTTGCGGCAGGCGCAATACCTGTGAATATGCACTGGTAGTTGAAGATCAGGCCGGACCGGTAGCCATTTGTGATGATGAACTGAATGTGTCCATTGGTGGCGGAGGATATGGCCAGGTTATGGCGGAAGATATCGACGAAGGTAGTTGGGATGCTTGCGGTATTTCAGAACTAAAGGTGCGCCGGGCAGTGTTTACGGATAGCCTGACTTGCGATAGCGTACCAGAATACTTCACGGACTGGTCAGATCTCGTGACCTTCGGTTGTTGCGATGTAGGAAACTACGTACGCATTGAGCTACGGGTTACCGATGAAGCCGGCAATTCAAATGTCTGCTGGCAGGAAATCCTGGTGGAAGATCAACTGAACCCCTATTGCCAGTCACCTGAATCCGTAAACCTTAGTTGTACTGACTTACCCTTAGATTTCCCCTTTAATCTGGACGAGGCTTTTGCCAGTGATCCTGATGGAACGAGTGAAAAACTGAATGGTATCTTCGGTATGCCTGGTGGTATTGACAACTGCTCCATCAGTGAAGTCATTGAATTGGCGCCACAGAGTAATTTGGAGTGTAAGGCAGGAAGTATTTTGCGGCGGTTCAGAGTAGTGGATGCCTTTGGAAATGAAAGTAGTAATACTTGTCAGCAGGTCATTACCATCGAATCGGAGCACGAGTACGAAATCAAGTGGCCTGCGGATGCTGATGCAATGTGCGCTGTTGCTACGCCGGATACCGTTGAAACCATTGCATTAGGTTGCGATCTAATTGCGGTCTCCAGCAGTGATGAGCAATTCTCTGCTTCCGGTGATGAATGTTACCAAATTATCCGGACCTGGAGTGTGATTAACTGGTGCCAGTACGATGGCGAGAGTGCACCTTACCTGGTTGGACGTGATGAGGACTGTAATGGTGTTATGGGTGATGAATACATTTGGATGCTTGCCCGTCCGGATGGTAAGATTTACTTTGATGAAGACCAGGATGAAACATCAGACAATAATGTTCCGGGGGTGAATTTATGTGGTATATCTGATGATTACTACAGTTTCGATGATGAGCAAACCGGCTATTATCAGTACACGCAAATTGTCAGAGTGTACGATGATATCGCACCGGTAGTCACTTTCACGTCCCCAGATGATTTCTGCTCTTTGGATAATGAAGATTGTGACGCGAACATAATTTATAACTTTAGTATTGAGGAAAACTGTTCGCCAAATGATTTGACTATTAAGGTCTTCCTTGATGAGTTCCTGGGAGGAGCGCTTGACGAGCTCAATGGGGTACTATCTGGGTCTTATCCTGATTTTACTATTACGGTAAATGATCTTCCAATTGGCGCACATGCCTTTGAAGTAAGGATTTCAGACGGCTGCGGAAATACCGAGCTGGCTATCTTGCCTTTCCAGATAGTAGACTGTGAAGTCCCTGCGCCAATCTGTCTGAATGGAATCGCGGTTGAACTGATGCCAGCAGATAATGATGGTGATAATATTCCGGACCCTGGTGTGGCCATGGCAGAGGTTATGGTAAGTGACTTTGTGGATGTTTCGGCAGAGGGACCAGACTGTTCTGGGCCAATTACCTATTCTATTAACCGGATAGGAGAGCTGAATGACCCCAATCAAAGCAGCCTCGTTTTAGATTGCGAGGACGTTGGTATCCTTGTCATTGAAATATGGACTTATGATGCAGCTGGCAATAGCGATCTTTGCGAGACCTATATTCAGGTGCAGGACAACATGGATATATGCGGCGGTGTGGGATCTCCACTAACAGCCGGTCATATTCGTACTGAAGAAAACGAACCCGTGCAAGCAGTCGAAGTGAACCTTTCTGGTCCCTCTTCTACATCGATGGTGACAGGCGCTGATGGAGCCTACTGGTTCAATAACCTGTCGACCGGACAAGACTATACCATTACGCCACAGCGGGATGAGGATTACCTCAATGGTATTTCTACATTTGACTTAATATTAATTAATAAGCACATCCTTGGTATTGAGACATTGGATAGCCCCTACAAGCGGATTGCAGCGGATATTAACAAGTCTGGGTCCATTACGGCATTAGATTTGATACAGTTGCGTAAGCTTATTCTATCTATTACCACAGAATTTCCTTCCAATACGAGCTGGCGTTTTGTAGAGGCGGAATATGTTTTTCCTAATCCGGAAAACCCCTGGCAGGAAATTTTCCCTGAAGTCGTGAATCTTAATGATTTGGAGCCTACTGGTGTAACAGGTGTTGACTTTATTGCTGTAAAAATCGGGGACGTTAGCGGCGATGCGAATCCAAATGGGTTTACCACCATTGACGAGCGAAACTTCAACGGTGTATTCCAGTTGAAGGCTACTGATGATGTTCTCGAAGAGGGGAGGGAGTACCAAATTCCATTCCTGGCACCGCAATTAAAGGATGTTAAAGGTTTTCAGGGGACACTGGAGTTTGACACAGACGCATTGGATGTTATTGAGGTCATACCTGGAATAGCAAAGGAAGGGCACTTTGGGCTTATCCGACTCAACAATGGGAGGATTGCTATGAGCTGGAATCATGCCAATGGAGAAGGTGGGGGGCAGTTCACGGGCAAGCAGAATAAGGAGGGCCGACATGAAACCTATAGTTTTGATGCTTCCGCCTCGCCTTTGTTTACCCTTGCACTGCGTACGCGTGGTAGAAAAGTTAAACTAAGAGAAGTCATGTGGATCAGTGATGACATAACCCCTCGCGAAGCCTATAGCACATTAGGTCACTTGAAGGACGTCACGCTTGATTTTGAAACGGAAACGAGAACCTTACATCAAGGCTATGCACTCGAACAAAACCAGCCGAATCCGTTCCGGGGGGAGACCGCAATCCTGTATCAGGTGCCGGTCGAACAAATAGTTACCATTACTATCTCGGACCTAACCGGCCGATTAATCCGGTCCTACGAGCGGTATTCCGTTCCGGGGCAGAATACGCTGGTCTTAGACCGGCTAAAGCTTACGCCCGGTGTCTACGAGTATACGATGGTGGCTGGTGACTTTATAGCGACCCGTAAGATGGTGGTTGCCGATTAAAGGTAAGCGTCCGAGTAACTACAGGTCATTGCCCTGAGCCTCCCACTGGGCAGGCTGCAGCTCCTCCAGGCGGTTGGCCGGGGGGGAGCAAGGGATTCGCCCAGGCACATCGTGCAGCCCACTCCTATGGGTTAATGCCGAGGGGCTTTCAGCTTGTAAAGAAAGCGTACATCATAGCTGTACGGTGTGCCCAATTGTGTGACCCTGCAAAGGAGTAGTTTTTCCGCTCCAGAGCTAGCGGGCGGATTGTATTTTCGATCAGGTTGTTGTCGACCTCCAAGCGACCGTCTTCCAAATAAGCCGCCAAGAGAGGCAGCTGTGACTTATGAATGATATATTGGTTTGCCGAGAGGGCATTTGCTAAGGTTGCTGGTCTGTCCGCCCCATGTCCATTGTAGAAGAGCATCAAAGACAGGGCCTGGCTTCTTGCTTGTGCCGCTCTTCACCCAGGCTCTCGTCGAGGCAAACCCTTTCCAGGGCATAGAGCTGCTGAATATGCCCCAGAACATACTCTGCTAACTCCGGGTGGTGGTCTTCCGCATCGTGGAACTTGGGTCGGGTATGGGCAAGGCAGCTTACCAAGCGCACCGCCCTATCAGACTTTCGAGATTCATAAATTCTTGACTTTCAATAGGAGCGAGCTCCAAACAAGCTCCAATAAATCCGCTCCAAATATAGTCTCACAGAATGAGCGTAAACAAGTGCTAACGAAGGGCGATAGAACGGAAGCCCTGATGCCCGTAAATGGGCTTATTTACCCATCCGCCAAGGTATCTGAAATATCCATCCCCTGCACCTGCAGGGCCGGTATCAAAGCGGCAACCAGCCCGATCAGCAGCGCACCCCCCAGCAGGTAGGCCTCTTCAATCAGGAAACTAGCCCAGGAAAAGTCGTATTGATAAGTCGCCTTCATCTGGTCGGCCAGCAAGTACATGGAGCCGTGGCTGAGCAACATGCCCAGCAGGTAGCCCAGTACGGCGAGCACCAGCCCCTCCATAATAATCAGCGCCAGCAGTTTGCCCCGGGAGGCCCCCATCACCCGCATGAGCGCCAGCTCGTAGCGCCGCTCTTTGAGGGAGTTGTAAAGCGAGATGAAAATGCTCAGCCCGGAAACGATGATGATCACAATGGCCAGCCAGCGCAGGGCTTTCGTGCCTGTGCCCATGAGGGCATACAGGCGGTTGATTTCAATGGCGGGCGTAGCTGCCTGCATCTCTGTGTTTTCGTTGATAGCCCGCTGCATATTGAGCGCCTGTATGTTATGCCCTTTAAATTTTACGAGAATGGAGGTGATTTGCTTGTCTTGGTAAGACAGGAGGCCCTCGGGGTAGGGGTCGTTATTTTCCGAAGCATGCTCTGCGTGGACATGGTCGTTCGCATCGTGATCGTGCTCCTCATGGTCATGGCCCTCGTCCTCGGGGTGATGGGGTTCTGCTGCTTCAGTGCCGTGCTCGTGTACCGCCCAGGAGCTGGAAAAGCGGGTGAGCAGCAGCTGGTCAATCACCGAGCCGGTAGGAGAGAGGAGCCCGACAATTTTAAAGGACTCGGCATCTTCATGGATAAGGTCTTCATTTTGGTCAAAACCATGGGAGCTTTTGAAGGTGTCCCCAATATTGAGCCCCAACTCGTCTGCCACGGCAGCACCGGCTACCACTTCCAGCGTTTTTTCCCACATCCGGCCTTCCGCCATACTGGCGTTATAAAGTTCGAGCATCTTAGGCTCCGTCCCCACTACCCGGAAGCCCCGGTGGCTGTCGCCCAGGGATAAAGGAATGGCCGCCTCGATGATCGGGTGCCCCTCCCTTAGAAATGGCGTAGCGGCCTGAATGGGAATGTTCCCGGTGGGCGCATCAATATGGTACATACTGCTGAGGATAAGCTGCAGGGGGCTGCCTTTGGCACCAATGACGAGGTCGATGCCCGCCAGGTTTTTCTCAAACTTATCCTGCAGTTGGTCATTCAGTACCAGCAGCAGGGAGATGAGGCCCACGCCCAGCCCGAAGAGGATGAGGCTGAGCAGCATGTTCAGCGGTTTGTTGGTTAGGTTTTTCCAGCTAAGGTTTAAGAGGCTCATGTGTTAAGCGATTGAGATTTGGTGGGGAAAGTGGTCTTTCAGGCGGGCATCGTGGGTAACGACGAGCAGGGTAGCCTCCACGGCCTGTGCCTGCTCTTCCAGCAGTTCGATGACCTGTTTGCAGTTGCTGTCGTCCAGCGCAGAGGTTGGCTCATCAGCCAGGATGACCGCCGGCTGATTGATGATGGCCCGGGCGATGGATGCCCGCTGCTTTTCCCCTACACTCAATTGGGAAGGCTTGGACCGCAGCTTGTGCTCCAGCCCCAGCCGGCCGAGCAGCTCGCGTATGCGCTCCCGGTTCACTTTCATGCCTGCCAGGCTTTGGGCGAGGGCCAGGTTGTCGCCCACTGTCAGGCTCTGCACAAAGTGCGCCGTTTGGAAAATAATACCAATATGCTGCCCCCGGAACTGATCAAGCGCACCGCGGGAGAGCTGGTTCATTTCGGTATCACCCACCACAATATGCCCTTCTTTTGGCGATAATAGTCCGCCCAACAGATGGAGCAGGGTCGTTTTTCCACTGCCAGACTCGCCCAGCACGAGCCAGTGCTCGCCTTTGGCACACTGAATATTCGGAAATCGAAGCGGCGGGCTGCCGGGATAGGCGTAGCCCAGGTTTTCAGTTTTGAGCATGAAGCGTTGGTATTTATTAGAGTTTATTAACGTAAATTTTGTATGTCCCTGAATTGTCTTTTTCACCAGCTCTGCATCACGTCCTCACCTTAGTAGCTAAGGCTACTAGATTCCGGGCGTTCTTTGGTCTGGCAAAAAATCCTAATCCATGTCCTATACAAAACCTACATTAATAAACTCTATTTTCTAGAACAAAGATAAGAGGATTCGGGTCGTTGTGGAAAAAGGATTTTGAAAAGGTAGGTCTAATAGAGTTTATTAACGTAAATTTTGTATATCCCTGAATTGTCTTTTTCACCAGCTCTGCATCACGTCCTCACCTTCGTAGCTTAGGCTACGAGGTTCCGGGCGTTCTCCCGCTGTTTGGTGGGACAGGTCTTGATCTAGAAAAAAATCCTAATCCATGTCCTTATACAAAACCTACATTAATAAACTCTAATGATTTTGCGCAAAGCCGTACACCTGTGCATTTAGGTACAGCAGGGCACGCAGCCGCTCCTTCGGGGCCTCAGCCAGCCAGTATGCACGTTGGCCATCAGCCTCTGCTGCAGTTTGCTGTTTGAAAGCGGTTCAGTCGAGCCGGTACAAAATCTGCTTGCTTTTGTGAGTAGAATAGCCTAAAATTGTAAAATAATCGTTTACAACGTATGTATCAAGCCATTTTCATAATTATCAGCATTATTCCCGCTCCGGCTCTTCCGCCAGGCTGCTGATGTTTTGTAATGCCTGATACATCAGGAAAGCGCTGTCGGATAAGGTTCGGCAGCGCTTTTTTGTTATTTTTGCGCCGGTAAAAACGAAAGGTGATGTACAAAGAATACAAAAAACTCAACCTCCCGGAAATCGATCAGGACATCCTCAAATTCTGGGAGGACCATGATATTTTCAATAAAAGCGTGGAACAGCGCCCGGCGGAGAACAACTTCGTCTTTTATGAAGGCCCTCCCTCGGCGAATGGTAAACCAGGCATCCACCACGTGATGGCCCGTACGGTAAAGGACCTCTTTTGCCGTTTCCACAGTATGAAGGGGCAGCGCGTGGAGCGTAAAGGCGGCTGGGATACCCACGGCCTGCCTATTGAGCTGAATGTGGAAAAAGAGTTGGGTATCACCAAAGAAGATATCGGTACTAAAATCACGGTGGAGGAATACAACGCCAAGTGCCGCGAAACGGTGATGCGCTACAAGGACATGTGGGACAACATTACCCGAAAGATGGGCTACTGGGTGGACCTGGATGATCCCTACATCACTTTTGAGAACGACTACATTGAGACGGTTTGGTGGTTGCTGCAGCAATTGTATAAAAAGGATTTGCTGTACAAAGGCTTTACCATTCAGCCGTTCTCACCGGCGGCCGGAACGGGCTTAAGCTCCCACGAGCTGAACATGCCGGGCACCTATCAGGATATCAAGGACATTTCTGCCATCGCGCAGTTCAAGATCAAAGGTACCGAGGATGAATACTTCCTGGCCTGGACGACTACGCCCTGGACCCTGCCTTCCAACACCGCGCTGGCGGTAGGCAAAAACATTACCTACGTGAAGGTGCGGGCCTACAACCGCTACACCGGGCAGTTGGGTACGGTTATCCTGGCGAAGGACCGCCTGAATAAATACTTCACGGAAGTCAACCCGGACCTGAATCCCGAAGATGTGAAGGCAGGCAACAAGCCTATCCCTTATCTGGAAGTCTTGGAGGAGGTTAAAGGCAGTGAGCTGGAAGGCATGGAGTACGAGCAACTCATGCCGTATGTGACGCCTGATAAGCCGGCCTTCAAAGTACTGTTGGGCGACTTCGTATCGACGGAAGATGGTACCGGCATTGTGCACATCGCGCCTACCTTTGGTGCGGATGACTTTCAGGTGGCAGCCAAGTATGGCATTCCACCAATTATGGTTAAGGACGAAGGCGGCAACAATATGCCGCTTGTGGACCGGCAGGGCCGCTTCGTGAAGGAGGTGACCGATTTTGCAGGCCGTTATGTCAAAGACTACGGGCAGAAAGAAGACCGCCCGGTAGATGCTGATATCGTTATCAAGCTCAAGGAAGAAAATAAGCTGTTCCACTCTGAAAAGTACCTGCACTCCTATCCGCACTGCTGGCGGACCGACCGCCCGGTGCTTTACTACCCGCTCGATAGCTGGTTTGTGAAGGCGACTGCCGCCAAGGAGCGCATGTACGAGCTCAACAAAACGATCAACTGGAAGCCGGCTTCCACTGGTGAGAACCGCTTCGGAAAATGGCTGGAGAATCTGCAGGACTGGAACCTGTCGCGTTCCCGCTACTGGGGTATTCCGCTGCCCATCTGGCGTACCGAAGATGCCAAGGAGGAGACGTGTATTGGTTCGCTGGAAGAACTGCGCACGGAAATTGAAAAAGCAAATAAGGCACTGGGGCTCAATCAGAATGTGCCGGAAGACCTGCACCGGCCGTTCATTGATGATGTTGTGCTGGTCTCCAATAGTGGGCGGGAAATGCACCGCGAGTTGGACCTCATTGACGTATGGTTCGACTCCGGCTCTATGCCCTACGCGCAGTGGCATTATCCGTTTGAGAACAAGGAGGTGTTTGAGCGCAAGTTCCCGGCCAGTTTCATTGCGGAGGGTGTTGACCAAACCCGCGGCTGGTTCTATACCCTGCACGCCATCGCTACGATGGTCTTCGATAGTGTGGCCTACCAAAATGTAGTGTCTAACGGACTGGTCTTAGATGCCGATGGCAATAAAATGTCCAAAAGTAAGGGCAACGTTGTGGACCCCTTTGGGGCCATTGAGCAGTACGGTGCCGATGCCGTACGCTGGTATATGATGGCAAATGCTAATCCCTGGGACAACCTCAAGTTTTCTCTGGATGGAGTAGGGGAGGTGCAGCGGAAGTTCTTCGGCACGCTCTACAACACCTACGCGTTCTTCTCCCTGTACGCCAATATTGATCAGTTTGATAATTCAAAGCCACAGCTCCCCCTTTCGGAGCGGCAGGAAATCGACCGCTGGATTATCAGCTTGCTCAACAGCCTGGTGGAAGAAGTAGATCAGGACTATACCAACTACGAGCCAACGCAGGCCGCACGCAAGATTCAGTCCTTTGTGGTAGACAACCTTAGCAACTGGTACGTGCGCCTTTGCCGCCGCCGGTTCTGGAAGCCTTCTCAGCAGCAGAATGGGACTACTACGGAAATGGATGCCGACAAACTTGCCGCTTATCAGACCCTCTACGAGTGCCTGGCAACCGTATCGAAACTACTGTCGCCTATTTCACCATTCTTTGGCGACTGGCTATATCGCAACCTCAACGAAGTGACCAAGCTGGAGGACACTGAATCAGTCCACCTTACGGACTTCCCTACGGCGGATACTGCTAAAATTGATAAGGCGCTGGAACAGCGTATGGACTACGCACAGCGCATTTCCTCCCTGACTTTCGCTTTGCGCAAAAAGGAGGAGCTGCGTGTACGGCAGCCTTTGCAGAAAATCATGCTGCCCGTGTTGAATAAGTCTTTTCAAGAGCAGGTGGATCAGGTCAAAACGCTGATAGCCAATGAGGTAAATGTGAAAGATATCGAATACCTGGACGATACGTCCGGGGTGTTGAAAAAGCGGATCAAGCCGAATTTCAAAACACTGGGCAGACGCCTGGGCAAAGATATGAAAGCCGCAGCTCAGCATATCGGCAGCCTGTCTCAGGATGATATCGCGAATATTGAGCAAACGGGTAAATATATGCTGGAAGCCAACGGCAGCAAATACGAGCTTACGCTGGAAGATTTCGAAATCACGGCCGAAGATATCCCCGGCTTGCTCGTTGCCAATGATGGCAAGGTGACGGTGGCCCTAGATATTACGCTCACCCCTGAACTCGAAGCTGAGGGCATAGCCCGCGACCTTGTTAACCGCATTCAGAATATCCGTAAGGATAGTGGATTTGAGGTGACGGATAAGATTAAGGTGGCACTGGAAAGTGCACCGGTTATTGTACCAGCAGTGGAGCAATTTGGCGACTACATTATGGCAGAAACGCTTACGGTCGATTTACAGTTGGCAGAGACGGTGACCGGGGGGCAGGAAATTGAGCTTCCGGGAGAAGTTAAAGTACAGATTCAGGTGGAGAAAGCCTGAACGCATGTTGGGAGGAGGTGATCTGTTACGTAAAGATTGCTCCAGCTATTGGACACGAACTTGCCATACTGCTGACGGTTTGTTACATTTGTTGACATGAAGAAAACACGTGCATTACTCGTCATTTTAGATGGTTGGGGCCACGGTCCGGACCCCAAAGTCAGTGCGATTGCCCAGGGCAATACCCCATTTGTAGATAGTCTGTATGATCGGTACCCTAATGCAGAGTTAACGACCTTTGGCGAGCAGGTAGGCCTGCCCGAAGGGCAGATGGGCAACTCCGAAGTCGGGCACCTCAATATTGGCGCTGGTCGGATTGTGTACCAAGAGCTGGCCCGGATCAATAAGGCGATCCGAGACGGTGCGTTACAGAAAAACGAAGCATTGGTAGAGGCTATGCAGTATGCCAGGGATAACGGCAAAGCGCTGCACTTTATGGGCTTGGTTTCTGATGGTGGTGTTCACGCCCATCATCTTCATCTGATGGCGCTCTGTGATGCTGCGGCTGACTTTGGGTTGGAGAAGGTGTACATCCATGCATTTACCGATGGGCGCGACACGGACCCCAAGAGTGGAAAAGGCTTTCTCAAGGAAGTACTCGACCACATCGAAGGCAAGCCGGTGCAACTGGCATCCGTAGTTGGCCGATACTACGCTATGGACCGCGACAAACGCTGGGAGCGCACTCAGTTAGCCTATGACGCGCTGGTCAACGCAAAAGGGGAAGCTACCGAAGAGGTATTGAACACCTTACAAAACCGGTACGATTCCGGTGAGACAGACGAGTTCCTTAAGCCCATAATTTGTACGGATAAAGAGGGGCAGCCCGTTGCCACTATTCAGGAAAATGATGCCGTGGTTTTCTTTAACTTCCGTACCGACCGTCCCCGTCAGCTGACCATTGCTCTAACCCAGGAGGATTTATCTGACCATGGGATGCATACATTGCCATTACACTTTGTGACGATGACCCGCTACGATGCGACCTATAAAGGGGTACATGTGATGCTGCATAAAAAAGACATCGAAAATACATTGGGTGAAGTCCTTTCTAAAGCCGGGCTTACGCAAACCCGTATTGCGGAAACGGAGAAATACCCGCACGTTACCTTTTTCTTTAATGGTGGACGGGAGCAGGAATTTGAGGGCGAAAACCGGATTATGATCCCTTCTCCAAAGGTGGCAACTTATGATTTGCAGCCTGAGATGAGCGCAGCAGGTGTTACTGATGCAATCATAGCAGATATTGATGAAAACCAGCCTGACTTCATATGCCTGAACTTCGCTAATGCGGACATGGTCGGGCACACCGGCGACTTCGATGCCGCTAAAATAGCAGTGGAAACCGTTGATTTTTGCCTAAAGCGCCTTATCGAAAAAGCAAAGGAGTACAACTATGAGGCTATTGTGATTGCCGATCATGGCAATTCCGACTTTATGGTTAACGCTGATGGGTCACCACATACCGCGCATACTACAAACCCTGTTCCGGTTTTTTATATCGCTGACGACACACACGGTCGGAAGGTGAAGGATGGCAAGTTGGGAGATATTGCTCCGACTATACTGAAAATTTTGAGTATTGACGCTCCGGAGGATATGGATGGCACCTCTTTGTTTGTGTAAAGAAGGTTTATAGTCCAACAACTTAAGATTTGTGAAATTATGGCGCAGCTATTTTTTTGGCGCGCAAGGCAAAAAACGTAGGCGATGCCTAAGCATCGGCGTCCCGGTCAACCGGGATTAACGCAGCGGGGTGGAAAAAGAGCAAGTCAGAAATCACAAATCTTGGGTTGGCGGACTATAAGTCATAAAAAAGAATGGCGCAGCGGATTTCCGCTGCGCCATTTTATAATGTACTAAGTCTGTTTTAATGTTTAAGCGCCGAGGTAAGACTTCAGCAGCTTACTCCGGTTAGCGGACCGAAGCTTATTGATAGCCTTATCTTTAATCTGCCGGACCCGCTCGCGGGTCAGACCGAACTTATCACCGATATCCTCTAAAGACATAGGATGTTCCACCCCGATTCCGAAATACAACTTGATGACGTCACACTGTCGTTCCGTAAGGGTGCTCAGAGAGCGTTCGATCTCACGGCGCAAAGATTCTTTGTAATCAAGCTTGGAATCTGTGTTAGGTGTACTGCTGTTTTCCAGGACATCAAGCAGTGAATTGTCTTCGCCTTCGACAAAAGGGGCATCCATAGAAACGTGCCGGGCAGCCACACCAAGTGTGGTTTCTACCTCTTCCGTCGCAATTTCAAGGGTTTCTGCCAGCTCGTCAGCGGAAGGCTCGCGCTCAAATTCCTGCTCGAGCTCGGAGAAAGCTTTGTTGATTTTATTCAGTGACCCCACTTTATTCAGTGGAAGACGGACAATACGCGATTGCTCAGCAAGTGCCTGCAGGATCGACTGTCGAATCCACCAAACGGCATAAGAGATAAATTTGAAACCACGAGTCTCATCAAAGCGCTGTGCAGCTTTGATGAGTCCCAGGTTACCTTCATTAATAAGGTCACTGAGAGAGAGTCCTTGATTTTGATACTGCTTAGCTACGGATACGACGAAGCGTAAGTTAGCTTTGGTCAGCTTTTCCAGAGCTGCCTGATCTCCCTGTTTGATACGCTTGGCGAGATCCACTTCTTCCTCTGGAGTTAACAAGTCTACCTTACCGATCTCCTGGAGGTATTTTTCCAGGGATTGGCTTTCACGATTAGTAATAGACTTAGTAATCTTAAGCTGTCTCATGTACGCTAAATTTAATTAAAGTTTACAAAGGTAGTGTTCGGTGCTATGCAAGTGGAATTCGTCGGAGTGGGGTTTAATGTAAGCCAAGCAAATGCTGTGGTCGGGAAAAGTGTTTTTTGGTAGATTACCTGCATAGTTTTAAGCCCTGCTTTACAAATGCTTTGGTTATTGAATAGCTTACAGCCCACAAAAATAAGGCTTTTTTGCCTTCTAGTCAATAGTCTCTTAATATTGAGTTAACTAACATTCAACCAACGCCATAGTAGCCGATATAGTTTCCCAAAAACAAAAAACCTGAATTTTGGATGAAAAATTTGGTAAGCAGGGCCCCCGTGCGCACGGTGTTTAGCTCGTTAAGGGTGTTTCTTTATTTGTTGCGGAGGGGCGATACAGCCGGGATAATCTTTAATTTTTGGAAAAATCATTTTTTTATTCTTTATTGTGGGGCAGCATAGGATGCGCTGTCGTGGTTGAAGCCAAGAACCTGCTTTTGAATGCAGTCAGCATTGGTTTATCTCTTCTTTGTCATCCTTTCTGTTCCATTTTCCAACAACCCACTGCCATATGGAAAGAGTAAAGTTTACGATAGAGTTTCTGTTTAAGGCTTCTCCCGCGATTGTTTATAAGTTTTTTACGACTCCTTCTTGCTTGGTTCGTTGGTTTTGTGACGAAGTCGACATTCAATCGGATACCTATACCTTTTCCTGGAGCGGCTCCGATGAGGAAGCAGAGCTTATAGAGGACATCGAGAACGAGAAGCTCCGGTTCCACTGGGAGGGTGCGGAAGAGGAAGAATATCTGGAGTTCGATATTTCAAAGTCGCCCGTTACCGGAGAAACCATACTGTTCATCACCGACTTTTGTGATGATGACGAGGTGGAAGACCAGAAGCAGCTCTGGAACAGTCAAATGGAGGACCTTCGTAAGGAGATGGGGGGATAGCCTCCGTTCAGAGCTTGTTTGGAGCTCGCTCCGATTGCAAATCAAGGATTTATAACCCCGCAATGCTGCAGGGCAGGCTCCGCCAGATGCGCCAAAAGCGAAGAATTAGCCAGAACCACAACTCCTTGATCTTCATGACGAACCCGCTCTTAGCCTTCTGTTTTAGCGGGTTTCTTCAGGAGAGCGAAAAGCAGCAGTACAATACCACTTACCACAAGTAAGCCTGATAAAAGTAAGAAAAAGCCTCCCAGGGAAGAACCAAAGGCCAGTATGCCCAAGGCAACACCTCCTACAAGGGCGATACTGCCTAAAATCAAGCTCAATGTTCGTTTACCGGTATTGTCTTCCCGGGTCTGCCACTTCTGAATACGCTTAGCCCACCGATCCATGCGTTTTTCCATTCTTTTTTGTTGCCTGTCAAATTGACTCTGAGCTTTTAGCTCTTGGGCGGAGTGGACCGCATCCGGAGCCTTTTGTAACGCTACGGCAGCTTCAAGTGTAACAGGGAATACCAGGCAAAGCATACCAAGTGTAAATATCAACAATGAAGTCTTCATGGTCATTTTGTATTGTCTTTTACTAAAAGATTAGCGGGGGCTAAGGTGGCGGGGGGGCATGGGCTAAAGTAAGAAAAATCGTAGATATTAGAGTTTGTTAACGTAAATTTTGTATGCCCCTGAATTGTCTTTTTTACCAGCGCTGGATCACTTCGGCAGGCAGGCGGAACGACAAAGACGGGCAAAAGACGAGTTTTCCCTTTAGAAAATCATTCCGCAAAATGTCTATTATAAGTGGTTTTTAGACCAGTTCATTCTGTATCTTTAAATTTCTGCCTGCTTATTGAAATCTGCTGCGGCCTTATGACCGGCTGATTTACCAACATAAAGCCTATAAAAAGTATGATCGTTACCTTCGGGATGACCTTAGACGATGCACCACTGCCTGCTGTAAGTGCCAATCAATCTGGTCAAATAACTTTTGGTCCCCAGGGGCTGCTGCGCTATCTCGAAACTGTATGGGGATTGCCGGATGTCCGCAGGGACAATGAGTACTTGCGTATTGAGCAGTACCGGCAGCAGTTGGGGCTACATCTTGGCAAAGTGCCGGATGCTTTTTTTAGTGCTTCTTTCAAAACAGACCCCTTTGCAGTTGCTACAGATGTTCTTGAACGCCGGGATGAACTCTTGATGGCCGGGTGGGACTTTCAGGTATATCAGGATACGCCCCACCGGCTAAAAACCATTGCTGCAATAGAGGCCCGGCTGAAAGTACTTACCGAAGACCTGGCGCCCGGCTTTGCTGACCGGCTCATTAGAGTGTTGCAAGCAACTAAGAGTTGGCAACCCGCTTTCCAAAAGCTGGTCTGCCAGGAACCCCCGGAGTTGCTGCCAGTCGGTATTCAGCGCTTGCTGCATGCGCTGGCAGAACAGGGTGTGGATTTGGAGTGGGCTGCTGTGCCCGAGCCTTTGGGAGATAGTGACCTTTCTCAGTTACAAAAGCATTTGCTTCGTACAGATGAAAGGCAATCAGAAAAAGTACAGCTCAAAGGAGACGGGTCGCTAATTTTTTTAAAAGGAAAGAGAGACACAGACCTGGCCACTTATTTTGCACAGACCTTACGCCAAAACGAGGCATATCGGCCGTCATTAGTAGTGCCTGGCCAATGCCAGGTACTGGAGCATACCCTATCACAGGAAGGGTTGCCGGAATTGGGGTTGCTGTCTGCCTCCTTGGCCCGGCCAACCCTGCAAGTCCTGAAGCTCGCAACGGTATTCTTATGGGAGCCTATTGATCCTTATAAAGTCATGGAATTTGTTTCTCTGGCGGTAAAGCCCCTTGAGAGAGGGTTGGCCAACAGAATAGCGGGTCTCATGGCCAGCAGGCCCGGGCTGTTTGGTGATCAATGGCGTACTACAATTGCCGCTTACTTTAACGACCTCAGGGAAAAGCCAGAACGACCAGGGCAGGATGATTACGAAAGAGCGAACCAGCAATATCAGTTTTGGTTCAGCCGTAAAAGGTTCCCTGTCTCTGAAACAGCGCCTAAACAAAAAGCAATAAATATTTTCAATTACGTCGGGCAGTGGGCACAGGATTGTTTTGAAGAAGAAGGGAATAAAAATACCTCCTTGCTGGTGCTGGCAGAACAGGCCAGACGTATAAGTGCACTGCTGTATGCTTTACCCGAAGAGCAATTGTCTGCCCTTGAGCTGGAGCGTGTAGTACGCACTGTGTATGAACCTGCTCCGGTTCAGCTCAACCGGAGAGCACAGGGTTTTCTGCGCTATACCACACAGGTAGGCAGCGTCATCGGACCGGTGAAGGATTTGGTATGGTGGAATTTTGCCCAGGCAGAAAAAGCCTATTTTTTTTCCCGCTGGTATGAGCCGGAGCGTACTTATCTTAGTCAGAAGGAGGTGATGCTGTCCGGGCCGGAACAGGAAAACAGCCTTCAGTTATGGCAGCGGCTGCGTCCTTTGCTTCATGCTAAGAATCGGCTGGTACTGGTCGCGCCAGCGCATATCAATGGGCAGGAGGTGAATCCTCACCCACTTGTTGGCGACCTGGAGGCACGGTGTGAAGGACTTGATCTTATTACCTGCAACGCCGCACAGGGTGGTCTGGAGAAATGGCTGACTCCTCCGGTGGTCGAATCTTTACCTGTACTGAAGCTTGGGCGTCCGGCTCCGTTCATCAACGTGATTAAAGGAGTAGCGCTGTTGGCACAGCCTGAAGAACGCGCTTCCTACAGTAGCCTTAGCGATCTGTTTTACTATCCCTATAAGTGGCTCTTTCGGTATAAAGCAGGGCTCAGGCCCTCTGCCTTACTGAGTATTGTCGACGAGCGGGCGCTGCAGGGCAATTTGGCGCACCGGTTTTTTGAAGAGCTGCTCAAACAGGAAAATGTCCACCGGTGGACACAGGAGCAGGTCATTGGTTACCTGGTGTCTATTGAAGAAGGGCTCCTGGCAAAGGAGGGGACCGTACTGTTGATGTACGGCAGGGAACCGGAACGGGTTCGGTTTATGGAGCTGGTCAAACGATCAGCCTGGAATTTGGTCCGTCATATTCAGGAAGGAGGCTGGGCGATCGAGGCGACGGAAGCCCCACTGGAAGGAAGCTTTGAAGGGTGCAAATTGACCGGATACGCAGATGTAGTGCTCAGGCGGGGAGAAGAAAGATGCGTGCTGGACCTCAAGTGGTCCGGGCTTCGTTATCGGGAGAGTCTGCTGCGCAATGAGGAGGATTTGCAGCTCGTGCTCTACGCGCGCATGCTGGAGCAGCAAGGAGTCTGGCCACATACGGCTTTTTACATTATTAATAAAAGTGTAATTCTGGCCCGGAACAATCAAGCATTCAAGGCAGCCGAAGCTATGATGCCTGATGCTGAAACAGGCGAGGTATACCAGCGGATATGGGACCGGATGATCAAAACCTATCGCTGGAGAATGTCGCAAATCAGTAACGGGCAAATAGAAGTAAGGTGTAGTGAGACAGCCGGGGACCTTGACGATCAATATTCGGATGCCCCAATGCTGGAGATGCTGGAGATGAAGTCTGAAGATGCGGTATTCGATGACTATCAGGTGCTGATTAATTTATGTGATTAATGAACGAATTTCGAACTGCGGCTTTTTTTATAGAAAAAATTATAATAACTTGTCAGGGTGTTTTATAAAAAGCACATTGCTAACGCTTTGCGAAACCTACTCTGCGTATCTACGTATAAGCTCTTGGTAAAATCTTGCATTTGCAAGTCTGCCAGTACACATTACCCCTCAATTGATTCGGATTTAATGATACTTTTGGCATTAGTGCTATTCGTAAAGCACAGTGCTATCACGTATAGCTGTTCCATAATTCCAAAACAACTAACTTATTTGTTTTGGCAGCTGTTTCAGGCGCGGAGCATTTCTTCTAAGAAAACTTGGCGTTATTATTGCAGCTGCCCGGACGAACGTAAAACTAAAATTATCTATGAAGGTCAAAAGTCTACTATTTGGGATGATGAGCCTGCTGTTTGCCTCTACAGCAGCATTGGCCCAGTTCCCCGTCAATTGTATTGATTATGCAACTATTTCTTTGCGTGGAGGAGGTACGGAAATTGTCACTTGTGAAGGGGATGGTCTTGCGGAAACGTATGATTTCAGGACCAGCACCCTGGCCATGCCTTTTGGGTTTCTCATCACGGATGAAGATAATACCATTCTGCAGGTAAGTATTGATAATACCCTAAGCTTTGAAGGGCTTGGCGAGGGCAACTACCGCGTTTGGGCTTTTGCCTGGCTGGGGCAGGTTATTGCAGAACCCGGTCAAAATGCGGCAACCGCCGACCTGGCCACCATTTGTGGTGCGCTGACAACCAATTTTATTCCTGTTACCAACTTTGTGCCGGATGGCGGTGAAGTTGCACTTTCGGATGGCAGTACCTCGCAGTTTATCTGCCCGGAGGACGGTATTTCGGATGTCCTGTCTTTTACCTCTAACGGAGATATGACGGCAGGCTATGTTTACCTCCTCACAGACGAGGATAATGTCATCATTGAAGTGATTGACGGTGATAGCTTCGATTTTGATCTGTTGAATGAAGGCAGCTACCGGGTTTGGGGACTGGCGTACGCCGGAGGACTACTCGCAGCGCCGGGCGATAATGCAGCCACGGCCCAACTGGCGGAGGCCTGTTTTGGCCTTTCCGATAACTTTATCGAAATCGATCGTGCTCTGCCAGATGGCGGAACCGTTGCGCTTGAAGACGGAAGCACTCAGGCATTAGTATGTGTCAATGACGGACAAGCGGATGAGCTTACCTTTACCAACCAAACCACTGCGACGGCACCCTATACCTACGTGGTCACGGATGACAACAACGTCATTCTGAGCATCGTTAGCGGTGATAGTTTTGACTTCGAAAATGCACCCGCCGGTATTTGCCGGGTTTGGGGGCTTTCTTACACGGGCAACCTGACCGCTATGGAAGGTGAGGATGCCGCTATCGCAGAGCTTTCCGACGGCTGTTTCAACCTTTCCGATAACTTTATCACCGTGGACCGGCAGGAGGCAGACGGTGCCACTGTACGGTTGGATGATGGTGGAGAAGAAACTTTTGCTTGTGTAGGAGATGGCGTTCCTGATGTGGTCAATTTTGTGAATACCTCAGGTAGTGCAGATGAATACACCTACCTGATTACTGATACAGATAATAATATTCTTGCAATTGCTCCATCCGGTAGCTTCGACTTTGAAGGCGCTGATGTAGGCGTTTGCCGGGTTTGGGGCTTGGCTTACGGTGGTGTTTTACTGGCCGAAGCAGGCGACAACGCAGCCACAGCCGTATTGTCAGATGGCTGTTTTGGCTTGTCGGATAACTTTATTACCGTGCGCCGGGAAGCCGTAGAAGGAGGTACAGTGGCAGCAGAGAGCGGACTGGACCCGATATTTGTTTGCCCTGATGGCACACCAAATGTTATTGGGTTTGAAACTACTGGTACCTCAACGGGCACCTATGCCTATGTGGTAACGACTGACGAACTGAGTATCGTAGGCCTGGCAGATGATAACGCCTTTGATTTTGACGCATTGGAGGAAGGCACTTACTACGCATGGGGTTTGGCTTACACCGGTAACCTCACAGCAGGAGCAGGTGACGATGCCTCTGGAGTAGCACTTTCTGATGAGTGCTATGACCTTTCCGATAACTTTATAACTATTATCGTAGAAGCTCCAAATGGCGGAACAGTGGCAACTGAAGATGGCGAAACTACCGTCTTCACTTGTCCTGGCGATGGAGTAGCCGATGTGGTTACCTTCGACAGCACAGGCACCTCCCAGGGCGCTTTCACTTATGTGATCACAGACGAGAATAATGAAATTCTGGCTTTGCCAAGTGGGGATAGCTTCGATTTTGACGGTGCACCCGCCGGTATTTGCCGGGTCTGGGGCCTGGCTTATTCTGGTAATATCACCGCTTCGGTCGGAGATATTGCATCAGATGTAGCGCTGACGGATGAGTGTTTCAGCCTTTCTGAGAACTTTATTATCGTCATTCGTCAAATACCGGATGGAGGTACAATCAGCCTCGATGATGGTACTACAGAAACCTTTACCTGCCCGGGAGATGGAATAGCAGATATTCTGACCTTCCAGAGAATGGGCACCTACCTTGGGCCATTCGCTTATGTGGTAACCGATGAGGATAATGTAATCCTTGATTTTGCAGATGGCAATAGCTATGATTTTGACGGTGCTCCGGCGGGAACCTGCCGGGTTTGGGGTTTGGCGTATACTGGCGCTGTGACTGCCATGGTCGGTGATACTGCCTCTGCGGTAATGCTTAGTGATGATTGTTTTGATCTTTCAGACAACTTCATTACTGTTGTTCGGGATGTACCCGTAGGCGGTACTGTGGAATTAGAAGGTGGAGGCAGTCTCGCTTATATTTGTCCGGATGATAGCCTGGCAAATGTGCTGGCTTTCGACAGTGCCGGCGTTGTCGGTCCGAACTTTATCTATGTGGTCACTGACCAACAAAATATAATTCTCGATGCCTTTCCGGTAGATGTGTATGACTTTGAAACTGACGAAACGGGTATTGTGCGCGTGTGGGGTCTGGCTTATACCGGCAACCTGATTGCAGAGCCGGGAGACACCGCTTCTACAGCTACATTAAGCGATGATTGCTTTAGCCTTTCCGATAACTTTGTGGATGTCATCCGCGAAGTGCCGTTTGGTGGCGAAATTACAACTGATGAGGGCGAAACCACCGTCTACACCTGTCCTGGCGATGGCGTCGCAGATATCATTTCTGTGGACAGCATTTTTGCAGCGATCACGCCATTCACCTACGTTATTACCGATGAAAATAATGTAATCCTGGATTTGCCAGGCGGTGATACTTTTGATTTCGATGGTGCGCCTGCGGGTAACTGCCGGATATGGGGCTTGTCCTACGTAGGTAATATCACGGCTGAGGTAGGAGATACCGCTTCTGCCGTTGAGCTGGCCGATCAATGTTTTGATCTGTCTGAGAACTTCATAACCGTAGTACGGGAAGTTCCGGAAGGAGGTACTGTGGCTATGCCTAATGGCGAAACCACCATTAACACCTGTCCGGGAGATGGAATAGCTGACATCATTATGGCGGATAGCGCCAATACATCAAGCGGGGCATATACGTATGTCATCACAGATGATAACAATATCATTCTGGACCTGCCAGCCGGAGATGCCTTTGATCTTGATGGTGCGCCTGCGGGCGTATGCCGGATATGGGGCTTGGCTTACACCGGAGGCATTTCTGCAAATGTAGGAGATGACGCTGCAGCAGTTGCGCTTAGCAACGACTGTTTCGACTTGTCTGATAACTTTATCACTGTGATTCGGGAGACTCCCGAAGGTGGTATGGTTTCCACCACTGCGGGATCACCAATGGTGACTACCTGCCCGGGTGATGGCAACGCGGATGTGGTGACTTTTGATAGCACGGGTACAGCGGGGCTTTATGTCTATGTTATCACGGATACGAATAATGTCATTATCGACCTTATTGACGGTGATGCATTCGACTTTGATTTTGGTGGTATTGGCGTAAGCCGGGTTTGGGGTTTGGCTTATACCGGCACCATAACCGCAGCACCAGGAGACAACGCAGGAGATGTGGCTCTAAGCGACGATTGCTTTGACCTCTCCGACAACTTCGTGACTATTGTACGTGAAGTACCTAATGGCGGAATTGTCCGCATCGAAGGGGGAGCAATTGAACTCTATGTTTGTCCCGGCAATGGGGTGCCTGATATCGTAAACCTGGACAGCGCCGGGGTGGCTGGTAGCTTTATCTATCTGCTCACGGATGAAAACGATATCATTTTGACCACTTTGACTGAAGACGAGGTTGACTTCGATATATTTGCAGAGAACGACTACCGGATTTACGGTCTGGCATACGCCGGCAACCTTTCTACTATACTTATCGGCGCTGATGTCAATACGGATGTACTTGCCGATGACTGCTTTACAATTTCTGACAACTTTGTTTCCATCTTCAGCCAAGTGCCGGAAGGCGGCATGGTAATGACGGCCGATGGGGAAACGGAAATTATTACCTGTCCTGGTGATGGCACTCCGGATGTACTCTCTTTTGACAGTACCGGAACAGCAGGGCCTTACACTTATGTGCTTACGGATGATAATAACGTGATCATTGATTTGATTGCCGGTGATAGCTACGATTTTGAAACACTGGGCTTAGGCGTAAGCCGGGTCTGGGGGCTGGCATTCACAGGTGATATCACAGCTCAAATTGGTGATGATGCCGGTGTGGTTGAGCTGACCGATGATTGCTTTGACCTTTCTGATAACTTTATCACTATCAACCGGTTAGAGCCTGATGCAGGCAGTATAGGAACGGTAGCCGGGCCGATCAACCTGGACTTATGTGTTGGTGATGGCATCGCAGACTCCATTGCTTTTGAGGTCACTGGTGCTACAGACAACGCATACGCTTACCTCATAACGGATGAAAATGACTTCCTGGTGAGCGCCATCGACTCGGTATTTGATTTTGAGAACATCCAGCCCGATACCTACCGGATTTACGGTGTGTCTTACACCGGGCAAATTGCCGTTCTGCCGGGGGCAAATATTTTCATTGACCCGCTTTCTGATGATTGCTATGATTTGACCGGTCAGTTTGTTGAAATTAATGCAGTGGGAGTTGATGGAGGTGTCGTCTTTACCGACTTTGGTGTTGGAGAAGATGTCATCAGCATCTGTCAGGGTGACGGCGAGCCTAACGTTATTACCTTCTTCAATAGCTCAAGCGCCCCTGGTGCCAGTTATACTTATGCTTTGACAAATGAAGCAGGTATCATCCTGGGTTTTGTGCCCGGTGGGAATCAATTTGACTTTGAGACTTCCGGCACCGGTGTTGCAAGGATTTGGGGTATCTCCTACACGGGGAATTTACTGGCTGGTCCTGGTCAGGTTATTACGGATATTCAACTATCTGATGGTTGTGCAGACCTTTCGGGCAACTTTATCACCGTTCTACGGGATGAGCCTGAGGGCGGTAGCCTTACCACTGGCAATGGCGAGACCGATATCCTGGTCTGCTTAGGCCCAACCGATGGGACTGTTGATTTTGTAACGACCAGTAGTTCTTTCAACAGCTACCTGTACCTTCTGACGGATGAGAGCAATATAGTGATCGACACCATTGAGGGTAGTAGTTTCAATTTTGCGCAGTTGCCCGAAGGCGTATTCCGCATCTGGGGCTTGTCCTACAGTGGTTTCCTTAGCGATGTTATCGGAGAGGACGCTGCAGCAGTAGACCTGTCGACCAGTTGTTATGAGCTGTCCGATAACTTCCTCACCATCACACGGGGTCCTGCAGTAGACGGAGGTGTACTTTCAGAAGTGGGGGGCATAGATACCGTCTATCTCTGTCCGGGCGGCAATGCGCCAGATTTCGTGGTGGTATCTACAACCAGCCAGGATCCTAACTATCGCTACATTATTACCAATGTAGATAATGAAGTCATTGTAGACGATATAGAGATTGATGTGATCGATTTTGAAGGTGCGATGCCGGGGATTTATCATATCTGGGGCGTTAGCCTGGAAGGGGATTTAAACATTGGTTTCGGAAATGAAATACCGGCCACTCCTGCATCAGCTGATTGCTTCGAATATTCTGAAAACTTTATCACGGTTGTCTACGAAGGCCCCGAAGCGGGTACGGTCTTCACCAGTAATGGCGAGGACGAAGTTACCGTAACGGTTGGCGACACCATGCCTGATTTACTATCGTTTATCACAACGGGTGCCAGTCAGAACGTGCCTTATCTGTACCTGATCACCGATACTGATAATCACATCCTGGATGTGTCTCTGGACGGTACCTATGACTTTGAGAATACCGCGGTGGGCGTAAGCCGGATTTGGGGCTTGTCCTACACAGGAGAGCTTTTTGCCTTCCCTGGCAGCAACGCTGCTACCGATATGCTCAGTGATGATTGCTGGGACCTTTCCGGTAATTTTATCACGGTGAATCGGGTGGAAGCTCCAACGTTTGGCGGTGGTATCGCAGAGCGGTCAAGTGCTGCTCCCTCAATCCGAAGTCTGGCAGCAGCGCCTAATCCGGCAACGCAGTACTTTAACGTACAGTTCTTCCTCGAAGAGGCAGCAGCTTCGCAAAGTATGCTCCGGGTACTGAATAGTCAGGGACAGCTGGTGGAAACCGTACGGTTAGAAACGGCAACCGGCAACAACAACCACACTTTTGAAGTGGTGAACTGGGTGCCTGGCCTTTACGTGCTGCATTTACAGAACGGAAATACCACAGAGGCTATTAAAGTCATGGTGGGAAGTCGTTAACGGGTAGCAGGCGACCAACAAAAAAACCGGCATCTGAGCAATCAGGTGCCGGTTTTTTTTATTCCAGAGGCAGGTCAAATCAGAAGTTATAGGTCAGACCAAATCTGAATTCAATAGGCAGTCGGACGTTGTTCTCCGGAGCTAAAGTGTTGTAGAGCAAATAAATATCATACCCCCATACGCCGTTACCATCGTTATAGCCTGCACCGACGAAGGCATTACTACGGACCGCCCTGCTGGTGATCAGTTCATCGTTGAAGGAATCGTAGCCATTGACCAGCTCCTGGTTATCCGCACCATATTCTAAATGGATGAAAAAGCTGCGAAATAGTTTGTAGCGCGAAAATGCCCCAATACCGTAATCGAACAAATTGGTAGAAGTCACCTGGTCGAAACCCGTTTGCAAACGGTAGTTAGTATAGATGAGCGAAAAGCGCGGCCCGACGGAAAAGTTCTCCGTAATCTTATAGCCGATAAGTGGTGAAAAACCAATGGTGAATGCACTTTCTCCATTGGTACTTAGGAAGTTGAGTATGACGCCTCCTCCGTACCAAAGGCGGTGGGTGAACCCCTGGCTTTCATCAAAGTAACGGTCGGTATCGCTTCGCTGAGCGAATACTGTATTTTGAGTCATTGCTAACAACATAAACACAGGAAGGATAAATTGCAAGATTTTTCTCATGATGGCGGTTTTTTTGCTAATGTAATCAGATGGTAAAAATAAACAATTCGTTGAGGTACGCTATTAATGTTGCCTAATAACCCTTGTTTCGTTGGTTGTAGTGTAATCTAATATTCAGAATACTGCCAATAGGCTACAAAACAGGCTTTTTTACAGCTTTAAAACGACTAAATGAACACCTACCTTTTCTATTCAGTTTAGAAATTTTATTTTTACGTGCCGATAATTTTCCAACGTCATTATCCCTGCAACCACTAGTCCGACACTTCTTTTCCCAAGACTTGGTGGAGCGTTTGATACCTCCAGCCAACTAATGGCTTATTCTCCTGAACCTGTACCCTTAAATCGGAATAACCCAACCAAACTTTGTTTGAAAAGCTCAGAATAATGCAAAAATGTCTACTGATTCCCTTTTTTATTACTTTTTCCTGGTTTTCATTAAGTGCCCAGTCTGTTTTTCAGCTGCAACCGCTCGAAGGGCAGTTTTCTAAAGCGCTGGATGAACAGTTCTCTGCTTACCACTTAGGTAACGTACCCGTAGCAGCGTTACATGAGTGGCTGCAAAATACCGGAGAGCGGGAAGTCCGCCTGGAGTTGCAATTTGGGCAAATGGAGGGGTTTGATCTTGAAATTACAGCGCACGATCTTCGCGCTCCGGATTACCAGCTCATTCTTGCGGAGCCTGAGGGCAGGCGCACTTTGCCCCGGTCCCGCAATAAGACTTACCGGGGGCACCTTGCCCGGCATCCCGGAAACCAGGTCCGTTTGACGGTAGACAAAGAATTTCTCTACGGCTACATCGAAAAAGATTCCGCCACTTATTTTATTGAGCCTGCCTGGCTGTTGGATTCAACATTGCCAAAAGGCACCTATGTATGGTACGAAGTTGCAGCAGTGAAAGCACCAAGGTCACCCCATATCTGCGGCACTGATCATGATCACAACTTTAAACCTGGCCCTGCTCCTAACCTAAGCCGTCAGATGATGCAATGCTATTCGGTAGGTATGGGGCTGGCTGCAGACTTCCAGCTCTTCAACGCCCTGGGATCAGCAACCGCGGTAGAAAATTTTATGCTTGGTGTACTGAATAATGTAGGGACCAACTATGATGATGAGTTCTCTAACCAGATTGAGTTTATCGTCAATGGCACCTTCATCGCCACTTGTTCCGGTTGTGACCCCTGGACAGACTCTAACGGTGCGTCCAATGTACTGAATAGCTTTACCAATTGGGCCAATGGTGGAGGATTTGGTTTTAGCCATAGTCTGGCCACACTATGGACAGACCGAAACTTCAATGGGGGCACTATTGGTATCGCCTGGGTAGGCGGACTGTGTACTTCAGACCGTTACAATGTCTGTGAGCGATTTACTTCCAACGCTGCGCTATTGCGCGTACTGCAGGCTCATGAATTCGGGCACAACTTCAGTGCTTTTCATGATAATAGTGGCTCTAATACCATCATGGCGCCTTCGATAAACTCGAGTAATAGTTGGTCGACAGGATCTACTAATTCTATCAACAATTACATCAATTCACAATCCGGTGTGCCGGGATGTTTTGGGGCTTGCGGTTCTCCAACCACCCCACCGGTTGCAGAGATTGGAACACCGGTTGAGGAAGCCTGCCCCGGCAGTTATATTCAGTTCATTGATGAATCACAGAATAATCCGACCTCCTGGTCCTGGTCCTTTACCGGGGGAGTGCCCAATTCCTCCAGTGAACAGCACCCCGTCATCTTTTATCCGGATCCCGGTATTTATACCGCTACGCTTAATGCAACGAATGGGGCAGGCTCCTCCTTTGCTGTATCCAATGCCATCTTTGTACAGGATGGCAACACTAAATACCTTCTCTACGATGCGATGGAGGGCAATCTGAACAATTGGACGGTGGATAATCCTGACAATAACACAACCTGGTCAATCAGGGATGTTGGTGGCACACAGTTTGGCCAGCAGGCAGCCTATATGGACAACTACAACTACGACGCTGAGGGGCAGGAAGATGCCCTGATCACCCCTGTACTCAACTTTTCTCAAGAAGCAGGCATGCGCCTGAAAATCGATTATGCCTACCAGCGCTACAGCCTGGCATTTGCAGACGAACTTCGGATACTCGTTTCCACCAATGGGGGCAATACTTATCCGGATGAAATCTTCTTCGGTGAAGAAGATGGTAGTGGTAATTTTGCTACCACGCCAGATGGGACTGACCTGTTCAACCCCAGCGTACCCGCAGATTGGTGCTATGCGGGCAACTTCGGTGCGAATTGTCTGGATATTGACCTCTCTGCCTACGCCGGAGAACCGGAGGTACGCATTAAAATTGAAAATACTAATGGGTATGGCAATAGCTTGTACATCGATAATGTACGGATTACGTCCAACTGTTTTGTCCTGCAACCACCAACCGCCGCCTTTGCCGCCGATGTGGAAATGGGCTGTGCACCACTCACTGTGCAATACACCGACTTTAGCCTTGGCGATATCGATACCTGGCAGTGGTCTTTCCCTGGCGGGGTGCCTTCCTCCTCCAATGAGCAAAACCCAACAGTTGAGTACCCGGTCCCCGGATCTTACCCGGTTACCCTGACCGTCTCTAATGCAGTGGGCAGCAACAGTACCTCTCTCAGTACTGATATTGAAGTACAGGGACCGCCGGAGCCATTTTTCCTCTATGATATTGACAGCTTCACCGTTGTTTTCGGCAACCTCACCGAAAACTATACTGGCGTGAAGTGGGAATTCGGTGATGGGAATGAAACAGAAGATGATTCCCCAACTCATACTTATGATCAGCCGGGCACCTATACCGTCAAGCTGTCTGCTCAGAATGATTGTGGTATGGCGGAGTATACAGAAGACATCACTATTGTTTCTCCTCCGGTAGCCAGTTTTTATGGGGAGTCCTTGTCTGGTTGCGCTCCGGTGCTGATGCAATTTATCAATACCAGTTCTTTTGCAGACACTTACTTCTGGACTTTTGAGTCCGGTAATCCTGCTACTTCTACGGACCCGGACCCGATCTGCAGCTTTGCCGAGTCGGGTATGTACGAGGTGACCTTGATCGCTACCAATAGCCTGGGGTCTGATACGGCCACCCAATTGGTTACTGTCTCAGGGGGAGCGCAGAGTAGCTTTTTCGCCGACAATACGCCGGGCAGCTTCACCGTATCCTTCCAAAACACCTCATTAGACGCCTTTTCTTTCGAGTGGGACTTTGGAGATGGTTCGCCGGGAAGTACTGACTTTTTCCCCACCCACACCTATGATACGACGGGTACCTATACCGTCACCCTGGTTGCAACCAACGACTGCGGAAGTGATACCTCCACTCAGGATATCACCATAGTATTGCCACCTAACGCAGGCTTTTCTATTCCTCAGGATAGTGCATGTGCGCCCTATACGATCTCCCCAACCAATACCTCTCAGGGTATTGTAGAAGACTGGTTGTGGATTGCCACTGGTGCGCTGCCTGATACAGCAACGGTGCCAGATCCAACTTTTGTTTTCGATTCATCGGGAACCTACGAAATTGTTTTACAGGTGACCAACGCTGCGGGGACGAGCCTTGATACTTCTATACTGGTCCTCGGAGGTCCGCCGTCTGCCAATTTCTTAATTGCAGACACCCTGGGGTCTGCTCAGGTTTTTACTGAAAATACGAGCATTGGTGCAGATAGTTTTACCTGGTTCTTTGGAGACGGGAATCATTACAACGAAGCAGCGCCAAGTCACACTTACGCTCAGGATGGGGACTACACGGTCATGCTTATTGCCGAGAATACCTGTGGTACGGATACCCTTGAGCAGATGGTGGCCATTACAACCCCACCAACCGCAGCAATCGGGAATGCCGACACTTCGGGCTGCACGGTTTTCTTATTATCGCCGGAGTACGGGGGCTCCCCAAATGTGGATGCTGTTTTTTGGTCCGCTCCGGGCTCCGTAGAGCTAGAGGCCGATACCACAGCACCCGTATTTACTTATGAAATGCCAGGCGTTTATGCCCTGGTATTGCAAGTTAGCAATGCAGCGGGTAGTAGTAGCGATACCTTGCAGGTTTCAGTGATCGGACTACCTCAAGCGGGGTTTGACCTGATCTATAATACTGGAGCTGATAGCATTGCATTAACGAACCAAAGTATAGATACAGATTCTTTGCGTTGGGACTTTGGAGATGGCGTAATCAGTAATGAAGCATCGCCCACTCACCAATATGCAGCAGATGGTACTTATTCCATTCAGTTAGTAGTTTGGAATGAGTGTGGTACGGACACCCTGCAGCAAAACGTAGAGATACTCACGCTGCCAGTTGCCGGGTTCTCCCTGGATACCAATAGCGGATGTGCACCATTTACTGTACAAATCACCTCTGCCAATGCGGGCGCTGATTACGATTATGTTTATACGGCCAACGGAGCGCAGCCTTCGGTATCTTCCTCCCCTGAGCCCAATTTCACTTTTGGCAGCGCGGGCACTTACCAGATTATTCAAAAAGTGACAAATGCAGCAGGCAGTAGCTCTGATACCCTTCAAGTGACGGTTGGAGCCGCGCCGGATGCAGCCTTTGACGCAACGGTTGCGCTGGGTAGCCTTGTACTTGAATTAGTTAATGATAGCGAAGGTGCAACCTCCTACAGCTGGGACTTTGGCGACGGGAATAGTAGTACAGAAGCTTCGCCGGAGTATACTTATGCGGCGGATGGTACCTACACGGTCCAGTTGGTCGCCAATAATGACTGTGGTACGGATACTACTCAGCAGGTGGTAGAAGTGATCACGGTGCCTTCAGCTGGATTTAGCCTGGATGCCGCAAGCGGTTGTGCGCCTTTTACTGTAAACCTCAGTAGCACAGCGAGTGCAAATGTTACATCAGTAAGCTATAGCGCTCCGGGAGCTGATCCGGATATGTCTGCAGATCCGAATCCGTCCTTTATCTATACAAGTGCCGGGGTTTATAGTATTGTACAGACGGTAAGCAATGCAGCTGGCAGTAGTAGTGATACCTTGCAGGTTGCCGTAGGCAGCTTCCCACAAGCTGGTTTTGAAGCCAATATCACCTTAGGTAGCCTGGAGGTTGTTTTCACAGACAATAGCGTAAGCGCATCTGGCTATCAATGGGACTTTGGAGATGGTAATTTAAGTACGGAAGCAAGCCCTCAGCATAGCTATGGGGAAGATGGTTCCTACATAGTCCAGCTTATAGTGACCAATGAATGTGGTGGCGATACGACGATGCAGGAAGTAGAGGTCGTGACGGCTCCTACTGCCGGATTTAGTGCAGAAAGTACAGGAGGCTGTGCACCATTCGAGTTAAGCCTGACCAATACAGCTGGTGCCAATGCGACTTCTATTACCTATACTGCGGCTGGTGCGGCCCCTCCCGTTTCTACTGATCCTGACCCGGTATTTACTTTCCCTTCTGCAGGCCAGTATATGATTGTTCAGCAAGTGAGCAATGCCGCCGGCAGTAGTACGGATACTTTAATGATTACGGTAGGAGATGTTCCGGAAGCTGCCTTCCTGGGTACCGTTGACCTGGGCAGCAACCTGCTGGAAATTGAAAATACTTCCGCTGAGGCAACTAGTTACCAATGGAATTTTGGTGATGGCAATGAAAGCGCCGTTGCTTCGCCGGTGCATACTTATACTATGGATGGTACCTATATAGTGACATTAGTTGCTTTGAATACCTGCGGTGCGGATACCGCCACACAGGCCATCTCAGTGATCACGCCTCCTACTGCCATGATCACTTTAGATACAGTTGAAGGGTGTTTGCCCTTTGTAGCCAACCCGGAAAGTTTGGCTTCTGCCAATTCTACAGCGCTACTTTGGACTGCTCCTGGAGCCACACCCGCTACTTCAGCGGATGCCAAGCCCGAGTTTACTTATACGGATACTGGTACTTACTGGTTATACCTGGAAGCCAGCAACGCGGCTGGTACCAGCATCGATTCTGTGGCGGTGGAAGTCTTGGGCTTGCCAAGCCCAGCATTTACGGCCGAAGTAGCAGGCTTAGGTGTAACCCTGACTAATAATTCTCATTCAGCCCTTCAGTACAATTGGGCATTTGGAGATGGGAATACCAGCGATGAGGCGAATCCGACCCACGTCTTCTCAACATTCGGCGATTATCCGATTACGCTTACGGCTATTAATGACTGTGGTCAGGCAGATACGACAATAGTAGTAACTGTTTTAATTCCTGCTCCCTCAGCCGCGTTTGAAGTGGACCATACGGTTGGCTGTTCTCCACTTGAGGTATCCTTTTCCAACACCTCACAGTTTGGAGAGGATTTTGAATGGTCTTTCCCCGGTGGAAGCCCCGAAACATCTACTTCCGAAAATCCAACAGTAGTCTACCAGGAAGCCGGGAGTTACAGCGTAGCACTGATCGCCTCCAATACATCCGGTACGGACACAGTGTCCATGACAGGTTTGATCGTTGTGGGTGAAGCGCCTGAGGCGGACTTTGCTTACAGCATTGATGGTGCAACCGTTAGTTTTGTTAATGCCACGATTGGTGCAGATGAGCTCCTTTGGTTATTTGGTGATGGCAGTACCAGTAATTCTGCGAATCCAGTATATGATTACGGTACAGCCGGGACTTTTGCAGCAACTCTGATTGCTGCCAATGAATGTGGTAACGACACCCTGCAGCAGGATGTGGAGATTATTGGGGGGGTACCTGAACCCACGATTACCTTTGGAAGCCCGGCTGGTAATTGTGCGCCGTTAACCCTTGAGCTTTATGCCTCAAACCAGGCCGATACACCAGCGGATTCCTGGGCATGGCTTTTGCCGGGCGGAGTCCCGGCTACTGCATCCGGAGATACGGTGTCCGTTACTTACACTACAGCCGGCAACTATACCATCACGTTAATTGGTGCCAATGCCTTTGGTGCAGATACCCTAACCCTGACTGATAGCATCAAACTGGAGGAGCCCCCTGTGGCTGGCTTCTTCACAACTATTGAAGAGGGTGATGTCACCTTTAATAATATTTCGGAAGGGACTAATTTGGCTTTTGTATGGGATTTTGGAGATGGAACAACGAGCACAGACGTCAATGCCGTACATTCCTACAACGTATCGGGTCAGTATCCGGTTACCCTTACCGTGTCTAACGCTTGCGATACCGTTTCGACTAGTGAGGTGCTTGACATCATGATCACCTCAGTTACAGCCTGGAATGACCTGGAAGCTTTTGATGTTTTCCCTAACCCCAGCAGCGGGCATTTCACTGTCCGGGTAGCTGCGGCACCAGCCGATCAGTTGCACTGCCAGCTCTACAATATAGTGGGACAAAGGCTAAAGCAATACGATGTTGCTTTCAAAACCGGGCAATGGCAGCAAGATATAGATGGTACTAAACTGCCCGGCGGGGTTTACCTGCTTGAGGTGCAGATCGGACAACAGCGTGCCTATCGCAGGGTGGTGATAGAATAAGGGGTACTATAAATGAAGTATCTGAAAGCGGGCTATCCAAAGTGTTTTGGATAGCCCGCTTATTATAGGCGGTGATTACCTGATGACCGTAGCGGCACTTTTGTACCGGTATTTGTCTCCCCTGGGCCCGGTAAAGGTCACTAGAACCATGTACACACCATTGGGCACGAAGTTTCCGATATTATTCTTCCTTCCATCCCAGCCCTCAAAGGGGTCATCCGTTTCGAAGACTGTTTCTCCCCACCGATTGACAATCACCATTTGGAAATCCGTAGCGCCTTCCAGCGCCCCCGCGCCGAGGTACTCATCATTCAGGCCGTCCTGATTAGGCGTGAACGCATTAGGCAGGAAGTAACGTACTTCCGGAATTACATCAATCAGCCGCACTAGTGTATCCTGGCAACCGCTGGGGTGAGTAACAATTTGCCGCACTTCGTACACCCCCGTATCCCGAAACTCATGGATAGGGCTCGGATCAATAGATTGGTTGCCATCTCCAAAGTCATAAGACCAGCGGGTCGCCCCGGATGATTCATCAAAAAAGCTGACCAGAGGCATGAGGTTGCTCGGCCGGTCCGGGGTGAAGGAAAATCCAGCTTCAGGGGAGGGCAATATGGTAATCAATTCACTAAAAGTGGTATCCGTTTGGCATCCGATAGGAGAGACGATATCGACACTGATGGTGTAGGTACCCGGGTTTTCGTAGGTATAGGTTGGACTGATGGCTGTGCCTGTCCCACCGTCGCCGAAATCCCAATTGATATCGTAAGCTTCACTAATGGGGGTCGATAGGTTGTTAAAAAAGATATCAGCCGGTGCACAGCCTATGAAATCACTGGGTGCGATCACGATCAGCTCAGGTACCGGAAAATACTCAATGGGCAGGGTGTAGGAATCCTGGCACTCGTTGATATCGGTGACGGTGAGCGTAGCGGGGAACGCACCTGGGTTGGGATAGGTATAGATTGGATCCTGTTCCTCTGATGTAGCACCATCTCCAAAGGTCCAAAACCAGTTGGTGATTTGCCCGCTACCGGAAAATGAAGCATCCGCAAAGGTAGTCGGACCGGCAGTGCAGGTGTCATAATCAAAGCTGAACTCTGCTTCGATAGAGGGGTAGATTACTACCCGGATGTCTGCGGTGTCGCCACAGAGTGTATTGGGATTCAGAATCAGATTGCCGAAGTATACTCCTGTATCGGGGAAGTTAATGGCGGGCTCCCAGTCATCAAAAGAAACTTCCTGACCATCCACCATAAAGGACCAGTTGTAAGTTTCTATGAAAGATTCCTGAAAACTTTCGTTGCGGAAGTTAACCGTATTATCTCCACAGGAAATAATTACGTATTCCTGATCCGCTGTGACTTCATCAGAGCCCACGACTGCTTCTACGGTTGGGTCGCAAGGCGCAACGTTAAACTGAAAATCGCGGGTCGTAGTGCTGAGTAAGTTGCCGGCAGCGTCAAATTCATCTACACAAACTGCCACGACATATTGCCCAAGGTTGATCGGTGTGCCGGTCAGCAACCCGGTATTGGGGTCAATCTGTAGGTTCGCTTCCGGCCCCATGGGTTGAGTTGGTGAGAAGTTGGGGCCTAAAAAATTGATGGTATTGTAAGGCGGCGGGCAAGCTGGTCCCGGGCGGGCACCATCGCAGGTCAGGTAAAGCGGATCAGTAAGCAGGTTGCCCCCTCCATCGTAGGAGGAGCAGAGGCTGTACACCAGTTGGTGCCCATCCGTATCTGTTGCACTATGGTCAAACTCCAGGGGAGCACCAGCACAGATGATAATGGGCGGGAACTCATCGAAAACCGGGCTGTTATTGCACACTTGCTGAGCCTCCGGTGTGATTTCAGTAAAGAACGTAGACCCGGTGTCACCTGGCGCAAAAATATTAGAGATGGTCACATTACGGCAGCATCGCTGATAGGCAATGAAATAACTGTCGGGCGACTGTGGGAGCTCCAGCTGAAACCGGTAGAGCCCTTCTTCCACACTCACATTGGGAGGGATTAGGCAAGGATAGTCCGGGCGTTCAACAGCCGTGGTGCTCAGGAGCGGGGCATTAACGGTCTGGAACGGGTTGCCCTGGGATTCTCCTGCACAGTTCCCCGAACAATTGTAAACCGCAATGAATGCCTGCCCGTCAAAATCAGCGCAATCCGTACAATTCCCGTCCCGGTAGACTTTGAGTGTAATTTCATAAGTATCGTTGCCCAGGCAGGCATAGGTCATAACTCCGCCAATGATATGCTTGGCCTGCATGCTTAGCGGCATAAACAAGCCTAATATTATGGCAATATGATATCTGGTAGATAAGTGGATAGCCATAGATTGTGTTATTTTCTGCTTATGAGGGTCAGCACGTTTCGGGTTAGCGAATGACCGTAGCTGTACCTTTAATTTCAACGAGCGCCCCACGAGGTGGAGTATAGGTTACCCGGGAAAAATAAACTCCCTTTGGTACCGGTTGCCCTTGGTTTTTAAATCGGCCATTCCAGCCTTGCTGTGGATCGTCTGTGGAAAATACATTTTCACCCCAGCGGTTCCAAATGTTCAACTGGAAGGATTTCATCCCATTTGTAAACCCTTTACCTTTATAGACATCGTTTAGCCCGTCATCGTTGGGTGTAAAGGCATTAGGAAGGAAGAAAGTGGCCTTAGGTTGAATATCCACTACCTGAATGGCGGTATCCTGACACCCCAGGGGGTGCGTTACTACCAACCGGACTTCCTGAAAGCCGGTATCCCGAAAGGCGTGCACCGGATTAGGCTCCTGCGCGGTGTAGGGCTCTTCCAGATACCAAAACCACTGGTCGGCGCCCTGCGACAAATCGGTAAAAGTAACTTCCGGATTGAAAACATCGGGGTCTTCCGGACTAAAAGCGAAATCGGCAATAGGTGATGGCTCTATAACGATAAGGTTGTTAAATACGGTATCTGTTACACAGCCAATTGGCGAATTGATTTCCAAACTGACATTATAGGTGCCTTCGGACTCAAAAGTATGAACAGGGCTGAGCTCGGTGGAAGTTGTCCCGTCTCCAAAGTCCCAGAAGGTCTCATAATTTACGTTAACGGGCTCTGAGAGGTTGTTAAAACTGATTTCCGCCGGCGCACAGCCATCAAAACGGTTTGGAGCGACCACGATCAGAGCCGGGACCGGGAAGTAGTTGACTGGTTTAGCGATGGAGTCCTGGCAGCCATTGATATCGGTCACCCGGAGTTGTACCTGCTGCAGGCCGGGCTCCTGATAGCGGTAGGTAGGGTCTGAATTGGAAGAACCGCCACCATCTCCGAAACTCCAGGAGTAGTTAGTGACCTCCGTTAAGCCCACCGTGGCATCGGTGAATTCTACCGGACCGGCAACACAGGTATCGTAAGCCGCTGCAAAGTCAGCCTCAATTTCCGGAAAAAGCTCCACGACTATACTGGCGGTGTCTCCGCATTGAGAGTTTGGGTTTAGGATCAGACTCCCGCGAAAAGTCCCGTAATCGGGGAAATCCAGGTTGGCATTCCAGGTGGTCAGGGTAGTGTCCCTGCCGTCACCCAACTCAAAACGCCATTCATAGTCATCGATAAAGCTCTGATCAAAGCTTTGATTGATGATGAACACGCTGCGATCAGCGCACTGGCTAATGTAGAGGTCGGCACCTATTGCATTATCTTCTGCAATATCAGCTTGTACGGTCGGTTCACAAAAGGTAACGTTGAACTGAAAGTCACGGCGCACCACGCTCAGTAGTTCACCATTCCTAAACTCACTAACGCAGACCCCCACTACAAACTGCCCCTGCGCATTAGGAGCGCCAGTAATGAGCCCGGAATTGACGTTTATGTTGACATCTGTATTGTTGCCCAGTGGCTGAGTGGGGTTGTAGAATGGGCCAATGAAGTTGACCGGGTCATAGGGCGGGCGTGATTCCGGGTTAGGCGCAAGCCCATTCACTGCAGTAGGCATGTTGAAATTAAGGCCGCCACCGAGAAAGGGCGCGCAAAATTCGTATACCAACTGGTCACCATCCGGATCCGTTGCGGCGTGATCAAAGTTGATAGGTTGATTCGCGCAAATCACCGGTGGCGCAAAGTTGTTGAATGTGGGGCTGCTGTTGCATACCTCCTGAGCGGCTGGGGTGAGCTCCATAAAGTATGTGGCTCCGGAATCGCCCGGTGCGATGATGTTGGAAATAGTATTGTTCCGGCAGCACCGCTGGTAAGTGATGTAATAGCTTTCCTCAATCACCGGGAGGTCCAGCAGGGGAAAGGTATAGACACCCTGCTGTACACAAACGTTAGACGGCACAATCACGCAGGGGTTATCCTCCTGTGGGTCAACGGTAATGCGGCTGGGATTGGGAAGTACAAGAATGGTGTAAGGTTCTTCCTCACTTTCGGTATAGATGGTAACCGTCGCCGGGAAAGAACCTCCCGGAGCTGAGTCAAAATCAGCGCCACCGCCCTGGCAGTCCCGGTAGATGTTCATGTAGAACTGATAGGTACGGGAGCCGGTGCTGGGGTCGCCATCTGTCCAGCCAAGGCATTCATAGGTGATTTCACCTCCGATGATATGGGCTGCCAAAAGTCGGTTGAAAAACAGATTGGCAAAAAAGATCGAAAAAAAGAAGCAATAGCGTAATAAGTAGGCTCTGGGCATCGTTTTTTGAAGCATTTAGTATGAGAACAAAAGTAATTGCTTGCGTACCACAAATCCAAGATACAGATAGTTTAAGACCGCAGGCTTATTTAAAATAGTATTTCGCCAATTGGCAATGGTATTGACAATCGGCGGCCCCCTGGACCAACTGTGCTTTTACTTTCTTACCAAAAACCGTACCCGCAGCGCTTGAATTCAAGCGTTGCCTGTCTTAATCAAAATTGTATAACCTTGATTCATTTTTTAATTGGCATAAAACCATTAGGTATGATCACCTTTACCAATGGTAGAGCATCCGCCGGTCAGCAGCAGGACTTCGGTCAGGCGCTGAACGTGCTCCGCGAAGGCGGTTTGCTGCTCTACCCCACAGACACCGTCTGGAGTGTCGGTTGCGATGCGACTGACCCTGAAGCCCTTCGCAGATTAAGGGCACTGAAATCCATTGATCAGCACGAATGCCTCGAGCTTCTGGTCGATTCCCCAAAAATGCTAAAGCAGTATATTGCGCACTTTCACCCGCGCATTGAGACGCTGCTGACCCTGCATATGCGCCCGTTGACGGTACGCTATGAACAGGGGCGCAACCTGCCCGAGGATGCCCTGGACCGGGAAGGCAGCATCGCTATACGCATTGTGCAGGATGAATATTGCCAATCGCTGATCCGTAAACTGGGCCGCCCTGTCGTTGCCTTGCCTGCTGACCTCAAGCCCGGCGCTTTTCCCGCAAATTTCGGAGCGATCAGCTCCGATATTATCGAACAAGTGGACTACATCGTTCATCACCGAAGGAACGATAAGTCTAATGCTCAACCTTCAGTGTTGGTGCAGCTCGGACACAAAGATGAGCTGGAGTTCCTTAGGGAGTAGCCTTTACCTTGCAAGAAGCGTTGTAACAAAAGATTTTTTCAAAAAGCCGGTGAATGAATTTGCCGGCTTTTTCTGTTGATTTTTTATCTTTGTATTTGCCGGAAAGGAAAATACCAACTATCTGGCAAAAAAGTGGTTTGAGGTTTGTAGATTTTAAAATCAAAACTTATCTTTGCAGCCGCTAACAACGAAAATGGCTCTGTAGCTCAACTGGATAGAGCACTTGACTACGGATCAGGAGGTTTCAGGTTCGAACCCTGACAGAGTCACTACTTTCATAAAAAGTCCTAGAATCACCTAAATACCTCAATGTCCGAGCCCAAATAGCCGAGCGTTGAGCTGTCTAGTTAAAAGGAATATGCGATGTCCAAAGTCTGTCAACTTACAGGTAAGCGCCCGGTAGCCGGCAATTCGGTTTCTTTCTCAAATAAGAAGACCAAGCGCCGTTTTCTGCCTAACCTGCACACCAAGCGGTTCTTCATTCCTGAGAAAGAAGAATGGGTAACGCTCAAGGTTAGCACCAGCGCAATGCGCACAATCGATAAAATAGGCATTTACGAGTTTATCAAGCGCCAAAAGAAAAAGGGGTTTGCGGTAGGTGTCGAACTTTAAGCAAGACCATAAATATTTTAGAAGATGGCTAAGAAAAGCAAAGGTAACCGTAACCAGATTATCCTGGAATGCACGGAACATAAAAAATCTGGACTACCAGGTACTTCTCGCTACATTACGGAGAAAAACCGTAAAAATTCACCGGATCGTGTGGAGCTCAAGAAGTATAATCCCATCATGAAGCGTGTAACGCTGCACCGCGAGATCAAGTAAGCTTGCAAAGCTTCTCTTTATCGCTTACTTTTGTGATGTTGACTTTACTTAATATTCTTAAAGCGAAGTATAATGGCTAAGAAAGTATCTAAGAACGCAAGGGTTGCACAACGTGCAGCGAACGCCGGTTCCGGTCGTGATCATGTAAAAGTGATTAAAAGTATCAAGGACCCTAAAACGGGCAAATACTCCTACAAAGAGGTAGTTATCCACAAAGACGCCGTTAAGGAGTTTTTCGCTAGCAAATAACCCACTTGTTTGACAACAAGTAAATGCATATTCAAAGAGGCTTTTCTTTAATCAAGGGAAGCCTCTTTGCCTATTTATCATACGCCTATGAGTTTTTTTAAAAAGTTTTTCAATAAGGAAAAGAAAGAGGACCTCGATAAGGGGCTGGAAAAGACCAAATCAAGTCTTTTTGGTCAGATTACCAAAGCGGTGGCTGGTAAGGCTACCGTAGACGAAGAAGTTCTCGATGAGCTGGAAAGTATCCTGATTGCCTCTGATGTAGGGCTTGATACTACTATAAAGATTATTGAGCGTATAGAGGAGCGCGTCCGTCGTGATAAGTACCTCAATACCTCTGAGCTAAATGAAATCCTCCGGGATGAAATCGTACAGTTGCTATCCGAAAACAATACGATAGATATTGACGATTACACCCTGCCTTCGGATAGCAAGCCTTCTGTGATTCTTGTGGTTGGTGTCAATGGTGTCGGTAAAACAACAACGATTGGCAAACTGGCGCATCAGTATAAATCAAAGGGCAAAAAAGTAGTCCTCGGTGCAGGAGATACCTTCCGGGCCGCAGCAGTAGATCAACTCGAGATTTGGTCGAAGCGTGTCGGTTGTGATTTTTTCAGCAAAGGGATGAATACCGATCCCGCTGCCGTAGCCTACGAAACGGTACAGCACGCCATCAAAAACGATTGCGACGTGGCCATCATTGATACAGCTGGCCGCTTGCATACCAAAATCAATTTGATGAAGGAGCTTACCAAGATCCGGCGCTCAGTAGCTAAAAGCCTGGATGGTGCCCCGCACGAAGTCCTTCTGGTATTGGATGCCACCACCGGACAAAATGCTTTCGAGCAGGCTAAACATTTTACGGAGGCTACCGAGGTATCAGCGCTGGCACTCACCAAACTGGACGGAACAGCAAAAGGGGGCGTCGCTATCGGTATTTCTGATCAGTTCAAAGTGCCCATTAAGTATATTGGGGTAGGAGAGGGGGTTGAGCAGCTACAGGTTTTCAACAAACGGGCGTTTGTAGCGTCCTTGTTCGAAGGCGTAGTCTGAGCCTCTCTGTCAATACCAACTAAAAAAGGTTGTTCGGGATAGCTTTGGCTCCCTGAACAACCTTTTTAATTTTCCATTACCCACAAAGAGCCATACTATCCAAAGACGCCGGAACGCTCCAGCCGATAGTATTCCCGGAATGAAATCATACGTTCCTGTTGTTCATCCCAGAGTTTATTGAACATGCAGGCCAGGCTCTCTTTGAATGTCACGGTTGTGACGTACTTCTGTAAGATCGGATTTTCCTTGGCACAGCGCGGCAGATTGTAATTAGGAATCAGGGAGCTGAGGTGGTGAATATGGTGAAACCCAATATTCCCCGTTAGCCAGTTGAATACTTTTGGCAACTTATAATAAGTGCTGCCACTAACAGCTGCAACCAGGTAATCCCACTCATCTTTCCACTTCTTGTACGTTTCCTCATGCTGGTGCTGTACGTAAAAGAACCAAAACGCAATAGTGCCAAAGAAAATGATAATAGGTACCTGTACCCACAAGAATTCCCATCCCAGTAAATAAATAAGCCCGCTGTAAACCAGCCCAATCCATAAATTATTCAGGAACAGCGCCACATGAGCACTGCGGACCACCGGCACTTTGATCGTCGGCCATCGCATTGGCCCGCTCAAATAAACGATAGGGGTGACAATGAACAGCACTACCGGGGTACGGAACAACCGGTACTTAAAACGCCCCCAACGGCTCAGGTTGCGGTATTCTTCTACGGTAAGAAAGGGCACATCACCAATTTCACGGGGCTCTTCTTCCAGTTGCCCGGAATGCCCGTGGTGGTAATTGTGGATTTTCGACCAGTATTTGTAAGGTATGGTACTGAAAAAGCTACAAAAATTGCCGATCGCATCATTCCAGCCTTTAGATTCCAAAAAAGAGTGGTGCCCGCAATCGTGCTGGATAATGAAAATCCGGGCCAAAAGGAAGCCATTCACCAAGCCCAGTCCAAGCGTGATCCAGTAGGACCACTCCAAACTGAAGTACATAAGTACCCAAAGCGCCAGAAAAGGGCCAAAGGTATTTACAACCTGCCACCACGCCCGTTTGCTGTCGGGCTGCTGATAGCGCTTGATGATTTTTTTCCAGTCTTTAAGTTGTTGCTTGATTTCCTGCTCTAGCATCGCTAATCTTTCCTAGTTTTTTACCATTTCGTTCCTACAGTAATATAAATGAAGAACGAGCTTTAAAGTTGCAAATATAATTGGCGCTGTAAAATACGAGAATGATTTATTTACGACCGGCAGATCGAGAAAAGTTTTTTTATTCTTTACTCCGATCTGACAGGCTCTTACCAGTAAAGAGTCAATTGGCTGCCGATTTGCTGAAAAGTATTGACGGGCTGCCCGGAAAGGAATTGAAGCTCCGACCAGGCTGAACATTTTACCCTTCCGCCGTCAAAAAGCTCTTGTCTCTTGCTTCCAGCGTAGAGGCTCCCATCAGAAAAGTATCCACACTACGGGCGGCCTCCCGGCCTTCAGCGATTGCCCAAACAACGAGGGACTGACCGCGGCGCATATCACCGGCAACAAATACCTTTTCTGCGTTAGTATGATAGTTGTCGGCCCGGACATTACCGCGCTCGTCTAACTCAACACCAAGCTGCTCAAGCATGCCTGTGTATTGCGGGTGCAGGAAACCAATAGCCAGCAAGGCAAGATCGCAGGGGATTTCCTGTTCGGTGCCAGCCACTTCCTGGAAGCCAAATTTACCCGTCTCGCTGTTTTTAGCCCATTCAATTTCAACCAACTGCAGCCCTGTAACTTCACCTTTTTTACCTACAAATGCCTTGGTTAAGAGAGACCATTGCCGCTCACAGCCTTCTTCATGGCTGGTAGAAGTACGCAATACCATAGGCCAGTTGGGCCAGGTCAATGGATCCCGCTCGTTGGGCGGGCGGTCCATGAGTTCAATCTGAGTGACAGACTTAGCACCGTGTCGGTTGGAAGTGCCCACACAGTCAGAGCCTGTATCTCCACCGCCAATAACGATAACATGCTTGCCTTTTGCGGAAATAGTGTCGGCACCCTGTACCTGATCACCGGCTACACGCCGGTTGTTTTGCTCCAGGAAGTCCATGGCAAAGTGGACACCTTCCAGTTCCCGCCCTTCGATATTGAGGTTGCGGGGAACGGTAGAGCCACCGCAGAGCATTACGGCATCGTATTGTTCCAGTAGTTCCTGCGGATCAAGGTTGACACCGACGTTGGCATTGGTGCGGAAACGAACCCCTTCGGCCTCCATTAGTGCTACGCGGCGCTCCACAACATATTTTTCGAGCTTAAAGTCAGGGATACCGTAGCGAAGCAAGCCGCCAATACGGTCGTTGCGCTCGAGTACTGTAACCAAATGCCCTGCTTTGTTGAGCTGAGCTGCCGCCGCCAGGCCGGCTGGGCCGGAACCTATGATAGCAACTTTCTTACCCGTGCGCAACGTGGGCGGCTGTGGCCGTACATACCCTTTCTCAAAAGCGACCTCTGCAATAGATTTTTCAATATGCTCAATAGCAACGGGCGGTTGATTGATGCCTAAAACACAAGCCGTTTCACAGGGAGCCGGGCAAATACGGCCCGTGAACTCCGGGAAATTATTGGTGCTGCTGAGGATTTCGTAAGCAAGCTGCCAGTCATTGTCATATACCGCATCATTGAATTCCGGGATAATATTGCCCAGCGGGCAGCCATTGTGGCAAAAAGGTACCCCGCAGTCCATACAGCGGGCAGCCTGCTTGACGGTTTTGGTCTCGTCAAAATCTTCGTAAAGTTCTTTGTAGTCCTTTACACGTTCCTGAGGATTTCGTGTTTTGGGGAGCTCTCTGGTATATTTCAAAAATCCTTTTGGATCTGCCATCTTTCTTTTCTTTTATTCCGATAATCAATCACACCGCAGCTTTGCCTTCCATAGGCTTGGTATCGGTGGCTTTCGCAGCTACTGCCTGCCGGGCTTTCAGTACCCGCTTGTAGTCTCGGGGCATCACTTTCGTGAAATGCGCCTGGGTCTGCTCCCAGTCTGAGAGCAGATCGGCTGCCCGTACGCTGCCTGTGAGCTGATGGTGCTTTGAGATCAAAGCATGCAGTCGGGAGATATCCTCAGACTCCAGTGGGTCGAGGTCAATCATGCCCCGGTTGACCCGCTCTTCAAAGCGCCCCTCCGGATTATAGATGTAAGCAATGCCGCCGCTCATACCGGCTGCGAAGTTTTTGCCGGTATCACCAAGCACAACGACAATTCCGCCAGTCATATACTCGCAGCCATGGTCGCCGATGCCTTCAACCACAGTCTTTACACCTGAATTGCGCACACCGAATCGCTCACCTGCCATCCCGTTAATGTAAGCTTCTCCGGAAGTTGCGCCGTAGAAAGCAACGTTGCCAATGATGATGTTATCACTAGCCGTGAATTTTGCATCCCGGTCTGGTATCGCAATGAGTTGGGCACCGGATAGCCCTTTACCGAAGTAATCGTTAGCTTCTCCTTCGAGTTTGAACGTAAGGCCCGCTGCGCCAAAGGCAGCGAAGCTTTGCCCGGCTGAACCCCGGAAATGGAACTGTATAGTATCTTCCGGTAAGCCTTTACCACCGTGGCGCTTACTGATTTCATTGGAAAGCATGGTGCCGGTGGCACGGTCGGTATTCCGGATGTCAAAGCTGGCCTCTACCTTATTGCCCTGATGGATGGCTGCGTGAGCCGTAGCCATCAGCCTGCGGTCCAGGACATGGGCAATGCCATGGTCTTGTTCTACAGTTTTGTACTGCCCGACAGTTTCATCAGCGGGCTCCTTATATAAAATGGGGCTCAGGTCCAGATCGCGGTATTTCCAAAACTTTGGCTTCGGCTTGGCTTTAAGCAATTCTACTTTGCCGACCATTTCATCGAGGGTCCGGAAGCCCAATTCAGCCATAATTTCCCGGAGGTCTTCTGCCAGGAACCGGAAAAAATTGATCACGTGCTCCGGTTTGCCAGTAAAACGCTTACGAAGCTCCGGGTCTTGTGTGGCAATACCCACGGGGCAGGTGTTCATATGGCACTTGCGCATCATGATGCACCCTTCTACTACAAGAGCAGCAGTCGCTACGCCCCATTCTTCGGCTCCCAGCAGGGTAGCAATGGCCAGGTCACGGCCTGTCCGCATTTGCCCATCGGTCTGCAAAGTGACCCGGTCCCGGAGTTTGTTCTTAACCAGTGTCTGATGGGTCTCCGCAAGCCCCAGCTCCCAGGGAAGCCCGGCGTGGCGAATGGAAGTCAGCGGGCTCGCTCCTGTACCCCCGTCATGACCGGAAATCAAAATCGCGTCGGCGTGGGCTTTTGCCACTCCGGAAGCAATAATGCCAACCCCGGCCTTAGACACCAGTTTTACGTTGATCCGTGATTGCCGGTTGGCGTTCTTAAGGTCAAAAATCAACTGCGCCAAATCCTCAATAGAATAAATATCGTGGTGAGGAGGTGGCGAGATCAAGCCTACACCAGGTGTGGAGTGACGTACCCGTCCAATCCACTCATCTACTTTGTGCCCGGGCAGTTGACCGCCTTCACCGGGTTTAGCACCCTGTGCCATTTTGATTTGCAGTTCATCTGCATTAGTGAGGTAGTGGCTCGTCACACCGAACCGGCCTGAAGCCACCTGTTTGATGGCTGACCGTTCCCAGTCACCATCTTCTTTGCGCTCAAAGCGCACTTCGTCTTCGCCGCCTTCGCCGCTATTGCTCTTAGCGCCGATCCGGTTCATCGCAACAGCCAGTGTAGAGTGGGCTTCATGAGAAATAGAGCCAAATGACATTGCTCCGGTAGCAAACCGGGTCATCAGAGACTCCGCCGGCTCCACTTCTTTCAGGGGGATTTTCTCGCCCCGGCGAAAGGTCAGGAGCCCTCGTAAGGTCAGTGCCTGCTCCGATTGGTCATCGATGAGTTTGGCGTATTTCTTGAAAGCCTTATAGTCGCCTGTCCGGGTAGCAAATTGCAGGAGGTGGATGGCCTGTGGACTGAGCAGGTGAGCCTCGCCGCGGCGTTTCCACTGGTAAACCCCTCCGACTTCCAACCGGGGGTTGTTGCTGCTGTTTTTGGGGAATGCCAGCCGGTGGCGCAACATCGCTTCTTCCGCGATGCCGTCAAAACTAATGCCCTGAATACGGGATATGGAGCCAAGGAAACATTTATCCACCACTTCTTTATTAAGCCCGAGGACTTCGAAAATCTGCGCGCCCTGGTAAGACTGCAAAGTGGAAATGCCTATTTTAGACATAATCTTCAACAGCCCTTTACCAATGGCTTTATTGTAGGTGCCTATGACTTCATCCAGGCTTTGACCTTCCCGGAATATGCCTTTGCCATACAATTGTGCTATCGAAGCATAGGACATATAAGGATTTATGGCGCTGGCACCATAGCCAATCAGCGTAGCATAGTGGTGGGCCTCCCGCACATCTCCTGTTTCTACCACAATGGAGGTCAGGCTACGTAACCCTTTGCGAATCAAATGGTGGTGTACCGCGCCAACGGCAAGCAGGGATGGCATCGGCGCCTGGTATGGGCCGGCGTTGCGATCAGAAAGTACCAGAATATTAGATCCGTTCCGGACCAAGTCTTCAGCTACACCACAAATGTGGTCAATTGCAGCTTGTAACAGCCCCCCTTGTTTACCAGCTTTGAATACGATATCAATGACACCAGACTTAAAGTTAGGGTGATTGATGTGTTTGACCTTGCTGAGGTCTTCGTTGGTCAAAAGCGGCGTATCCAGATGTATATACTGAGCCCGGTCGGCATTAATGTCCAGGACATTGCTGCTGCCACCCAGCATGGCATAAAGCGACATTACGGAGCGTTCACGGATAGGATCAATAGGTGGATTGGTGACTTGAGCAAAAAGCTGCTTGAAATAGTTCGCAAGGTGCTGGGAATGCTTAGATAGTACCGCCAGGGGGGTATCCGCACCCATAGAGCCCAGTGGGTCTTTGCCCGCTTCAATCATCGGACCAATGACTACATTAAGGTCTTCCTTGGTGAAACCATGCATTTGCTGATTACGCAGCAGGGTGTTTTTATCAAATTCGACCTTGGCGGGCTGCTGTGCAGGAAGGTCTTTAAGATGGACCCGGTTCTGGTCCAGCCACTCCCGATAGGGCAGGCGCTGGCAGATAAGGTCTTTGAGTTCTGTATCGCCAATAACGCGGTTCTCTTCCAGGTCAGCGATCAGGATTTTACCGGGTTGCAGACGGCCTTTAGTGACGACCTTACTTTGATCAACGGGCAGTGCACCGGCTTCCGAAGCTACAATTAGCACATTATCTTCCGTCAGGCAGTAGCGGGAAGGCCGCAGCCCGTTCCGGTCGAGCGTGGCACCGATCAGGATACCGTCCGTAAAGCAGATAGACGCTGGTCCGTCCCAGGGTTCCATAATGGTCCGGTTGTACTCATAGAAGGCTCTTTTGTAATCTTCCATCTGCTCGTCGTGCTGCCAGGCTTCCGGAATCATGAGCATCAGCGCATGAGGTAGAGACATACCCCCCAGTACCAGGAATTCCAGCACATTATCGAAGTTGGCAGAGTCGGACAAACTCTCTCCGCAGATTGGTTTGAGCTGCTCCAGTTCCTCGTCCGTAAATAGAGTTGATTTTAAAAGATTCTCCTTGGATGCCCACCAGTTCAGATTGCCCATAATGGTGTTGATTTCACCATTGTGCGCGATGTAGCGAAAGGGCTGTGCGAGCTTCCATTTGGGCACGGTATTCGTAGAAAAACGGCTATGAATGAGCGCGACAGCAGATTCGCAGAGGTCATCGTGCAGGTCCGGAAAGTAGGGGCGGAGTTGGTAGGTGGTCAGCTGGCCCTTATAGATTACCGTCTTGTAGGAACAGGAAGCCAGGTAAAACTGATCACGGGACTGCGGGTAAGTGTTGTGTATGGTATGGGTTGAAAATTTCCGCAGTACGTACAGTCGGCGCTCCAATGCTTTAGGCTCCATGGGCTCCTTCGGCATGACAAACACCTGCTCCATACGGGGCTCTACAGAAACCGCTGATTCGCCCAGCTCTTCGTTGTCGGTTGGTATTTTACGATATCCAAGCAGGTCGAAGCCCATCTCATCGATATAGTCATCAAAGAGGACCCGGCACTGCTTGCGGAGGTTGCGGTCAGCGGGAAAGAAGACCACGCCGACTCCATATTCGCCAAATTCAGGCAGCTCAAAGCCTTGTTCTTTGCATTTTTTGGTAAAAAAGGCGTGGGGTGTTTGTATTAGAATACCAGCGCCATCTCCTGTGTTGGGTTCACAGCCACATGCGCCCCTGTGCTCCATATTCGTGAGCATGGTAAGGGCATCTTCAATAACTTGGTGAGACTTGATGCCATTGAGATTGGCAATAAGTCCGGTGCCACAGGAATCTTTTTCTAATTCGGGCGTGTATAACCCTTGCTGCTGAGGTTCACTCATTCGGTAGATTATAAGATAAGTGTAAGAAAATATTGCTTTAGCGTGTGGTTTGTCGCTTTAGCATACAGGTCTTAGCATTTGGTTTGAGGCCGGGAGTAGAGGAATCAAGCTCCTCATGGCTACGTTTTGGTTAGTTTGGCAAGGCACAGTTTACTGCAGGTTTCTATCAGCGTTGTCTAACTGTGAGCTTCCAAAGATACGGAAATGAATAAAGTATCTCGGGTTATGATGCCCTAATGAAACGAAGTTAAGATTAAAAAAGTTGACTTAAATACGATTTCAAAATAATAATCTGGTAATGAATTGGATGTAAAATTGGTGATTCCATATTCCGGATTTTAGGTAGCGCGGGGAGGAATAGTTGGGCGTTTAAGACAAACCAACTGGCGTATTTTTAGACCGAAGTGACATTTGTCATAGTCTTTGTTGAGGGCTGCTAGGTTTAAATTCCGGGATAATCCCCTTACCTTTCCTGTTCAAAAGCAGTAAGTATGTTAGCACATGCGCTTCCGGAATTGTTAGAGGCCCTGCAGTTTGCAGCGGTCAGGCACCAATACGACCGCCGGGGAGGCTACGACCCCCTGCCTTACATCAATCACCTTATCAAAGTCACCAACGCGCTGGTCAACCGATGTGGTGAAATGGAGGATACGTTGCTACTGGCGGCGGTGCTGCATGATACTGTAGAAGATACAGACGTAACCGGGGAAGAATTGGCTAAGCGGTTTGGGCATGAAGTGGCCGAGGTGGTCCTGGAATTGACAGATGATATGGACCTGCCCTATGAGGTCCGTAAACAGCGGCAATTGGAGAACGCTGACCAACTCAGCAAAAGAGCCCGTATCATACGCCTGGCGGATAAGGCTTCTAACATCGAGGATATCTTTTCATACCCGTTAGATTGGACAACAGATAAAAAAACGGGCTATTTGCAGAACGCTCAGCAAATTGCAGAAGTTATTAAGGGAGAAAACCCAAGGCTGGATCAATGGTTTGAGAAGACCGTTGAGTGGGCTACCCAACAATTAGAAAAGCAGGGCCACTAATAAATTTACCTTCATGCTTCAAGATCAACCCCATATTCAATCTATGCTCGAGCAGATAGAGGCTATTGAGCGGGCTGCCAAGAAACAGGAACTTGAATACGCCGGCGTACTGGAACGTGTTCATCCTAGCCTGCTGGCTTCCGCCAAAAACCTAATCCACTACCGTACGATGCGGAGCTTTGATATCCGGGAGTTGCAGACGCAGTTGGGGCGGATGGGGCTGTCCCGTCTGGCCAAAGCTGAAGGGCATACGATGGCGAGCCTTGCAGTTACAGCGACGATCCTACGGGCGTTGCTGCTCGGCGAATTTGTTGAAAAAGAGCGGATCAGCCTGACTATTACCAAAGCGCAGGAGATTGTGCGTAGCCATACCCGAAAGCTGCTGGGGTACCGCACCGAGGGGCGGCGAACCCGAATTATGGTGACGCTGCCCAGCGAAGCCGCAGGGCAACCGGATTTGGTAGAGGAAATGGTCAGGAAAGGTATGAATTGTGCGCGTATCAATTGTGCACACGACGGCCCCGAGGCTTGGGCAAAAATGATCGCCAATGTTCGGTCTGCCTCGCTGGCCCTAGGTGTTCACTGCCAGGTTGCGATGGACCTGGCTGGGCCTAAAATCCGGACGGGCGAACTAGAACCGGGCCCAAAGGTGCGCCGGTTTAAAACCCCAAAAGATAGTCTTGGGCGGGTTAAGCAGCCCGTAGAAGCCTGGATTGCACCTGCCCCTTATCCGGGCAAGCCATATCCTCATCTGCCGCTCTCGTCGGTAGAGCTCAAAAAAATGAAGCCTGGCGATAAGCTCTATTGCCGGGATACCCGCCACAAAAAGCGGCATTTTAAAATCACACAGGTGCTGGACGACGGTTGTGTTGCCGAAGCCTACCGCACTGTTTACCTCGGAGAAGGCAGCCTGCTTTATACTGATAAAAAATTTAAATCCCGCCCATTGACTGTTGGTGTCTTGCCGTCGTTGGAAGTACCTATTTTGCTTACCACAGGGGATACCTTACGGATACATCGGTCTCCTGAATTGGGGCAGTCGGCTGAATACGATGAAAAAGGGCAGCTGGTTCGCAATGCGCACATCTCTTGTACTTCAGAGGAGGTCTTTGAACAGGTGAAAGCCGGAGAGCCTGTCTTGTTCGATGATGGGCAAATTGAAGGCGTTATCCGGAAAGTCAAGAACGGAGAATTGTACGTGGAAATTCTGCGCACCAAAGAAGGCGGAGGAAAGCTCCGGGCAGATAAAGGCATCAACTTCCCGGACAGCAACCTGCATATCCGTGGGTTAACCATCAAGGACCGCAAAGACCTGCCCTTTGTGGCGGAGCATGCCGATGTGGTCAACCTTTCTTTCGTTAATAGCCCCAAGGATGTAAGCGATCTTATTGATGAGCTGAATCGCCTGGGCGCTGCCAACCGCCTTGGTATTATTCTGAAAATTGAGACGCAGTCTGGTTTTGATAACCTCGTCGATATCTTGTTAGCAGGTATGGCCGTTTATCCGATTGGTGTGATGATTGCGCGCGGCGACCTGGCTATTGAGGCCGGATGGGATCAGATCGGGCGGGTGCAGGAGGAGATTATGTCGCTCTGCCAGGCTGCTCATTTGCCTGATATTTGGGCAACGCAGGTATTGGAAAACCTGGCCAAAAGAGGTATTCCCAGCCGGGCGGAGATTACGGATGCGGTAATGGCGCAGCGGGCGGAGTGTGTCATGCTCAATAAAGGGGCTTATATTACACAAGCTATTGGTTTGTTGGATTCCATCCTCAGAAGCATGGGTCCTTACCAGGAAAAGAACGCACCGATGCTGCCTGCTATGGAAGGGGCTAAGCGCAAAAAGTAATAGGACAGGCCCAACTTTCCAATCTGCTTTGTGCGGCTAGTGTGCCGCTCAATCGGTGTACGGCCTGCGTCTTTGCCCAAACTAAGCTTTGTCCGAAGCTCAAGTTGAAGCTTTTCTATTCTTAATCAAGCCTATAACTAAGTGGGGCCAACTATGGGCATTCCCGCCGATACCCTTATCTTGTCATCAAATCGGAGCAATATGATCGGATGGATACGGCAGTACAAATGGGCTTATGCCCTTTACAATTATTTTCAGCAGCAGCGGCTGGGGCATCTGAAAGCGCTTTACCCGAAGTACGGATTGGATAAACGCTATTACGAGCCGGTTTCCAGTGCTGACTTTGACCACCTGCCGGGCGCGGGGGAAGAAAGCATTGTACCGGATACTGCCGGCTTGCAGGCCGATGCGCTTTTTCCCCTGCTCAACCCTGCTACACAGCAAAGCCTGCTGGCCTACCCGGAGGAAGGCTATGCAGTCCTTAAAGGTTGGCTAAGCCCCGACGAGGTGGACAAAGCCAATGCGGAGGTGCAGCACCTCCTGGATGATCAGGCCGTGCGCTTTCGCTACAGCAATAAAAAGCTGATGTTTGCCATTCATCACAGTGATTACCTGCGGCGGATTGGGGAGCATCCCCACCTGCAAGCCATCCTCAACTACCTGCTGAACGGCGAGGCCCGTCTGTTCCAAAGTATCAACTTCGTGCACGAGGGCAGTGAGCAAAAGACGCATTCTGATTCCGTTCATATGACCACCTACCCTCTGGGTGGGCTCCTCGGCGTATGGATCGCGCTGGAGGATATGACTCCGGACAATGGGTCGCTACATTACTACCCTGGCAGCCACAAATTGCCCTACCTCCTCAATGATGCTTATGGCAATAAGGGCACCCGCTGGAAAATTGGCGATCAGCCCTATACGGCCTACGAGGCGATGATGGAGAAGCAAATCGGGGAGTGGGGGCTGGAGAAGCAAATCTTTGAAGCTAAAGCCGGGGATGTGCTCATCTGGCATGCTAATCTGTTGCACGGGGGCGAGCCGCACCGTGATAAAAGCCTGCCGCGTAAAAGTATGGTCCTGCACTACTTCAGGGAAGGCTACATCTGTTACCATGAGGTGACGCAGCGGCCGGCGCTTTTGAGTTAATATAGATGCTCTGGGTAAGCCTTAACTTACATCCAGCTATTTTGTACCCTTTCCTGGCTTTCAGCGTTCAGGGAACTCTTCCGACTCCATCACACGGATTGCTTGTTGCAAATGCCGCTGCTCGTGCATAGGCAAAAGCCGCACTACGTCCTCCAGCCGGAGTACAATGACTTCTGAAGCCGGAGACGTCAGCCGGGAATACCCAAGCTGATCCTCAGGCAAGGCTTTATACTGCCGGATGAGGGCGCGGTTGTGCGCCAGAAAATGTTCGGTATTTTTTGTGCACACAAAACAAGGCAATCGATTATATTTGCACCCTATCAAAATAAAACGATGAACCGAAATATACATTCCTGGCACAGCCCCCGCCTCAACAAACAAATGGAAGTTGCCGTATACGGGCACTATGGCTTTGCCTTGCTGCTTTTGCCAACCGCTGCTGCCGACTACCTGGAGTACGAGCGCTTTCACCTGATTGACGCCATCGCCGGCCCCATCAATGCGGGTAAGGTGAAGGTCTTTTCCATCAACAGCATCAATGCGGAGAGCTGGCTGAACCCTAATATGAACCCGCGCCACAAGGCGATCCGGCATCAGCAGTTCAATGAGTACGTCTTTGAGGAAGTGGTGCCCTTCATCAAAAGCATGAATAGCGAGGATACCCCCATTATTACCTGCGGGGCTTCCCTCGGCGCACTGCATTCGGTCAACTTGTTTTTCCGCCGCCCCGATCTCTTTAGCGGGGTGATTGGTATGAGCGGCGACTACGACCTGAGCACCTACACCAAAGGCTACCACGATCAGGATGTGTATTTCAATTCGCCGGTGCAGTACCTGCCGAATATGGGAGACCATGGCCTGCTTATGCAAATCCGCCGTAGCAACCACATCCACATCGTTTCCGGACAGGGCGAATGGGAAAACCCGGACGCCTCCCGCCGTTTCTCCTCCATCCTGCACGCTAAGGGTATCGACCATGAGCTTGACCTCTGGGGGGCGGATATGCCGCACGACTGGCCGACCTGGCGCAAGATGCTGCCACATTATTTGGAATCCCGGTTCTGAGGAAAAACGATCGTCCCTAAAATCTCTTCCCGCATTTCCAGCAAGTTGAGTTGTGCATCGTATACCGCATCGAGCGCAAAGGGCTGCCCACGAAGTAGGTACTCATAAATCTGCCAGTCGGTAGGCGGAGTAGGGACATCAAGCAGGCCACTGCGCGGTATCCAATGCAGGGTGCCTTCGTCGCAGGGCGGAGGCGGTATTCGCTCAATGTTCGCCATGAAAATAAAGCACAGCCAGTTGTACCTGACCGGGGAGGTCTCCGTGAGCACCCCACCGTAGGTTAGTTGCTCACGGCTGAGTTGAATGCCGGTCTCTTCTGCGGTCTCTCGTACTGCGGTATCAACGGGCCGCTCGTAGGGCTCCACTTTGCCACCTACGGGCACATACATCCCCGCATTGGGCATTTTATTCCGTTCGAGTAATAGAAACGCTGACTCGTGCCGGAGCACAACCATGGTGGCGATACGTTTCAGGCCTTCCTGCATAGTACTGGTTTTGGACCGAAGATAAGGGAGATGGGGAGTTATTGAAGGATAAAGGATAAAGTCGAAAGGTTAGCGACTTCGCGCTTTGCTAGCATCGTCGGTCGGGGAAGGATAAAGTGGCGAGCGGTGCCGGTCGCGTGATCATCCTTTGAGGGACTTTATTCTTCGCTGGGCCCTAAGTATTCACCTGGTGTGCTTGGATTAGCCCACGCAGAGTACGCCGGGCGAAAGGAGTGCGCCCGGCGACAGCCAAATCTGAAAAATTTTCCTGTCTCTGAGCCTTGCTCTTTTCAGGTCTCGCTCTGCTGTCCCGCCGGTGCCCGCCCTGTCGCCCCAGGTGGGCTATCCTCCTCTGGAGGAGGTGGCCGCCGGCCGGAGGAGGAATGGAATGTAAAACTGCAAATCCTCAGTGGCTTTAAGGGTGCTTTGCCATCGCCCTTTGTAGGTGGTCTGATTCACCCAGCCTTCCTAAAAGCGCATTGTTTTCTGCAGCAGCTCATCCTGGAAGTAGGTAACGGGTTGGCTTGCTGCTTCGATATCGTTAACTGCTTCCATTACGAAAGTCAGTTGTTCTCCTTCATGAATATGCAAATTGCCGATAATGCCGTAGTCTGCAATGGGAAGATAGGCTAGGTCACGTTTTTGCTGAGTACTGTCCATACTTTTCTAACGCCTCCCAGCCCATTTTGCTCAGAGGGTAGCTTCCTTAATCGCTAAGGGGACAGCAGACAAGGCCTGGCTGAGGTCTCTTATGAGATCATCCGCATTTTCCACGCCAACAGACAAGCGTACGAGCTGATCCCTGATGCCCATGGCTTCCCGCTCGGCCACCGGAATGCCGGCGTGGGTCATACTGGCTGGGTGCTGGGCCAGCGATTCTGTACTGCCCAGGCTAACGGCCAGCTTTACCAGTCCCAGGTGGTTGAGAAAGGCAAAAGCCTGCTTTTCGCCGCCTTTAATATCGAAGGACAGCATGGCACCGGGCGCTTCGCACTGTGTTTGGTAAAGGCGGTAGGCTTCTCCGTCCGCTTCGGTAAGCAGGCCGAGGTAATTCACCCGCTCCACTTTGGGGTGCTGATGCAGGAATTCGGCTACCTTTTGGGCATTGGCACACTGTTGCTCCATTCTCACCTTGAGGGTTTCGAGGCTGCGCATGAGAAGCCATCCGGTCCAGGGGCCAGCCATATTCCCGAGAAAAGTCCGCAGGGTTTTGATGGGCAGCATCACTTCTTTACTGCCGAGGCACGCTCCTGCGATGACATCGCTATGCCCGCCGATATACTTGGTAGCAGAATAGAGGACCAAATCTGCTCCGTGCTTCAATGGGTGCTGCCATAGCGGCCCCATATAGGTGTTGTCTACGGCTACGCGCACCGGGTGTTCTTCCGTGCCCAGGGCATCCGCAATTTGGCGCATGCCCCGGATGTCAGTCTGTGTGTGGGTCGGGTTGGCCGGGGTTTCAATGTGGATCATGGACAGCCGGTCCGCCCAGCCTTCCGCCCTTGCCCGGCGGATGATCTCAGTTGGTGCTTCGGTAGGTTGGAAGCCCTGGATCTCCACGCCCCAGCGCGTGAGTACTTCGGTGATAAAGTGGGCGGTGCCCCCGTACAAAGGCTTGCTGTACAGCAGCACATCACCGGGCTTTAGGAAGGCAAGCATAGCGGTGGAAATAGCCGACATGCCACTTTCAAAAACAGCGCATTCCCCGGCTTCGTCCCAGAGGCAAAGGCGGTTTTCCAGAATCTCCAGGTCGGGGTTGTTGAGGCGGCTGTAAATAAGGCCCGGCGCTTCGCCCTGATCGGGCTCCCGCAGCCCATAGGCCAGCTCAAAGTAAGCTTTGCCCTCTTCTGCACTTTTGAAAACGAAAGTAGAGGTCTGGAAAATTGGGCATTTGATGGCTCCTTCCGACCATTCCGGCTTGTAACCGTAGGACATCATGAGGCTTTCTGGCTTGAATTTCATGGCAATCTGGTTTTATATTAACACTGTTGAGGCTCTTCTGTACAAATTTAAGAAGTTTGAGAAAGAAAACCCATAGAGAATAAGAGAGCAAGAAAACAACACTTTTGTTACCCGATATTAAAGAAAAAAGCTTAATTTTAGGGAAATAACTTCACTAACGGTAGAAATATTTTCGCCAATGAAAGCTTTGGACGCGATCGACCGCCGCATATTGACGATGCTGCAAACCAATGGTAAAGCCACCAACAAGGAAATTGCCAGTGTGCTGGGTATGAGCATTACGCCCATTTATGAGCGGATCAAAAAAATGGAAGATGCCGGCTATATCAAAAAGTACACTACAGTGGTAGACAAGGATATGCTTGGCTACCATCTTATGGCTTTTTGTAACGTAAGGCTCAAGGAGCATACTAAGGAAAACCTCGAACGGTTTGAAGAGCAGGTCGCTGAGCTCACTGAGGTGTCCGAATGTTACCACGTTGCCGGAAACTTTGATTACCTGCTGAAGGTCACGGTCGTGGATATGGAAGTGTACCACTATTTCATCACCACCAAGCTCGCTACATTAGACAATATCGGGCATGTGCAGAGCTCCTTTGTCATGAAGGAAGTAAAGTGGGAGATCAATGTGCCCATTGAGTAGCCATAGCAGCTCCGATCTTCGAATTTGACATTTGGCATACGGTTGAGCCGGGACTGTATTCTTACCTTCGCCCCGCTTTTATTGCAAATGAACCGTATGGATACGAAACAGCAAGCGAGCTTGCTCCGCACTTTTCGCAGCCTCCACCGTTACACCGGGGCGCTGCTTTTCTTCTTTTTTTTCTGGGTTGGAGCTTCCGGCCTGTTTTTGGGCTGGAAAAAGCACAGCGGGGGCGCTATCCTCCCCCAAACACAGCGTGGTGAGGCTGAAGTCTTAGCAGAATGGATGCCCATAGACCAACTTGCCGACCGGGCTGTAGCGGCATTAGAAGTAGCAGAGCCTGGTGCAGGGACCGAAATCGACCGCATGGATGTACGGCCGGGCAAGGGCGTGGCAAAGGTGCGTTTCGAAGGCCACCACACTGAAGTGCAGGTAGACGGTGCTACCGGAGAAGTACTGCAAATCGCCACCCGTCACTCCGATTGGCTGGAAGCTTTGCACGATGGCTCTATCGTGGAAGGCTGGCTGGGGCTCCGTGGCGGATATTTCAAAGTGTTCTACACCTCCGTTACCGGTATCGCTTTACTGCTTTTCACCATTACGGGCTTTTGGTTATGGTACGGCCCTAAGCGGTTGCGGAAGGCCCGCCGGCGTAGGAGGTAATAATCTATTCAAAATAATACCCGGCTAAAATTTTCGCTGTTTATCAAAAAAACCTATCTTTGCATTCCGTTTTAAGAAGCTAAAGTAACGAGCGCAATGAAAAATGATCTTCATCCCGAAAACTACCGCATGGTAGTCTTCAAAGATTTCTCTTCCGGTGATTCCTTTATGACCCGCTCCTGCGTGGCCACAAAAGACACGATCACCTGGGAAGACGGTAAGGAATACCCACTGGCAAAGCTGGAAATTTCCGCTTATTCTCACCCATTCTTCACGGGTAAGATGAAGTTTGTGGATACTGCCGGTCGTATCGATAAGTTTAACAAGAAGTTTGCGAAAACGCGCTTCGCCAAGAAAGAAGAGCAGGAGGACTAAACGCCACATTGGCACTCACGGCTCGCTTAGGGGTAGTTTTGCAAAACAGGCAAAGCTACCCCTTCGTTTGTTATTTCTATCCTCAAATAGTGGAAAGCTAATGCCGCCTCTATATATTTGTGGCGAACTTGTTTCAGAGGACCTGCAGGAGCGGAAACCAAGGATGTTTGGTGGAATTAAGGCGATGGAAATATAGTTACGCAACTTGCCCACCCAACTTTCAGGGCAGCTAGGGCGTAAGGAGGCTTTCACCAGCAAATGACCCGCCAAAAGAATCTATTTGTAGCCCTGTGAGGTATTTTCAGACAAGTTCCCCCAAAACCTAAATTGATATGCCCAATATTATTCTCTTTGACAACGAAGTCCGGGACCGGCTCCTGCCGCTGACCTTTACCCGCCCCGTGGGCGAGCTCCGCACGGGCATTCTGACCATCCGTGAGAAATGGGAACGCTGGATGGATGCCTCCGTTTCCTACATTACGCAGGACTACCTGGCGGAGCAATTCGAAATTGACTTCGGTAAGGAAAATTACATCATCAATGGTTCTGTGCTCCCTTCGCCACAGTTGGTGCGCCTTATCAAGCAGATGGACTACAATGAAGCCTACCTGAGAGGGGAGGAGCTTATCGTGGCCAAGCTGGAGGAGGAACAAATCAGCCGCCTCATCAGTGATGACGATATCAGCGAGCTTAACGGGTATGACCTGGAAGGCACGGAGTATCTGAAAATTGACAACCTCTGGGATATTTTTCTTCACAATCAACAGGCAATAGCTGAAGACTTTGAGCTGCTCACCAAAGGGCGAAAATCTGCCCCACTGAGCAACACCAACCGCGTGATTGGAGATCCTGCCCAAATCTTCCTCGAAGAAGGAGCGAATGTGGAATGCGCCACGCTGAATACCGTGGACGGCCCCATCTACTTCGGTAAAGACACGCTGGTGATGGAAGGCTGTATGATTCGCGGGGGCTTTAGTCTGGGCGAAGGTGGCATCCTTAAGATGGGCGCTAAAGTTTACCGTGGCACCACCCTCGGCCCCGGCTGCAAAGGTGGGGGAGAGATCAACAACGTGGTCATGCTGGCCAACAGCAACAAAAGCCACGAAGGCTACCTCGGTAATGCCGTACTGGGCGAATGGTGCAACATTGGTGCTGACACCAATGCCTCTAACCTCAAGAATAATTACGACGAGGTGCGCCTCTGGAGCTACGAAGAGGAGCGTTTTGTGCACACCGGGCAGCAATTCTGCGGTCTTTTCATGGGGGACCATTCCAAAACCGGCATCTCGACTATGCTGAATACCGGTACCGTGATCGGGGTGTGTGCCAATGTATTTGGTGAAGGCTTCCCGCGCACCTTTATCCCCTCTTTTGCATGGGGTGGCAAGCAGGGTTTCCAGACTTACCGCTCTGATAAAGCTTTTGAGACGATAGACCGGGTGATGGGACGCCGGGGGCTATCTCTATCGGTACAAGAACGACTTATCCTGCTCCGGGTCTTTGAAGACACCCTGAAGTACCGCAAGTGGGAAAAAGAAGCGTAATGGAGGTCCCCCGCTGGAAACGCTGGCTGTCTTATTTGGTGGAGGTGCACGTGGAGAGTGCGCCCAGCGATGTCAACCCGCACCTGTATGTGAGCATGCGCAACGGGCGCTACCAGTTGTCTACGGCTAATGCCATTTACTCCTACGAAGACTTATACACCAACTTCCTTTATGCCTTTCGGCAAATCGACTTTGCACGCCTGCCCGGTCAGGAAGTGCTGCTGTTGGGGCTGGGACTGGGCTCCGTCCCCCTAATGCTGGAGCGCGTCTTCAGGCAGGACTTCAACTACATGGCGGTCGAGCTCGATCCCCATGTGATCTACCTGGCCAATACCTACGCGCTGAGCGGTCTGTCTTCGCCGGTTACCACCATCTGCGCGGACGCTAACGCCTATACTCAGCAACTGGACGAGTCCTTCGCTCTTATCTGCATGGATATCTTCCTGGATGATATCATTCCGCCGGTCTTCCTCACCGCTTCCTATCTGGAAACCCTGCGCGACCTGCTGCAACCGGGCGGCGTACTCCTCTACAACTGCCTCTACCGCAACCCGGAGGACAAGCGGGATACGGAGGCGTTTTACACCAACACTTTCCAAAGGGTCTTCCCCAACGCTACTTCCCTGGATGTCGAGGGGAACTGGATTTTGGTGAGTGATGGGGGTGTGGTGCGGTGAGCCGCCGCCCTGTTAAAGTCCCAGGTCCCGGTATTAAAAAGCACTCTCCGGGCATTATAGTACTAAACTATCCACCCATGCCAGTTATCTGCCGCTTGTTTGTAGTCCTTATTACAATACAGCTCAGTTTGCTTTCCCTCAACCTGCCCGCCCAAAACCTCGTGATTAACCCTTCTTTTGAGGAATATTTGGATTGTCCGACTGCAATTGATTTAACGGGCACCCATACCGGTATGGACCTTGTGGTGGGGTGGACCACGCCTACTGTGTCTTCGGATTACTACCATGTTTGTGGGGATGAATGGGCAGGGGTGCCTACAAATGGGGGAGGGGGTATTGGGTTCCAGTACCCACGCAACGGAGAGGCTTATGCAGGGTTTATAATACAATGCGTGGTATGTCTGTTGCCAAATAGCGGAGAATATTTACAGGGGGCTTTAGTTGCTCCTTTAACTAAAGACTCGACATACATGATAGAGGTTTTTTTGTCATTGATAGAAGGCCGTAACCAAGCTACTAGTGAATTCGGCATTTTATTCACAGATACGTTGTTTACAGTAGAAATGGCCCCATTTGACTATACCAGCAAACGCCTGGTGCATTTAACTCCTGACCTAAGCAATGACCCGGACTTTTATATTACCGATTACGAAGCCTGGACCCCCCTGCGGTGGCTGTACAAAGCAAGGGGAGGGGAGCAGTTCTTTACGATGGGCTCCTTTGCAACCGATGAGGAGGCAAATGTGACCCTGTTAGATTCTGTGGGAAGCGAAGCAACCGAATACTATGTAGACGACGCCCGCGTAGAGCCTCTTTCCGCCAGTATCGCCGACCTGGGCCTGTCCGATACGGTATTCTGTGAGCAGCCCTTCAGCACGGATCTGTCCGTAGCGGGGCCCTACAGCAGCTACGCCTGGAGCACAGGGGACACCACCGGCAGCATTACGGTGACGGAGCCGGGCGTGTATACGGTGGAAGCCGTTTATGAGGAATTTGTCATCCGGGATACGGCTATCGTGCAGTACCTGCCAGTTGAGGAATTTAGCCTTGGGCTGGACACCACCGCCTGCCGGCCGCAATTGCCCCTGGCCCTAAGCGGCCCGCCCGGGCTGGGGCACTACAGCTGGAGCACGGGCGACAGCAGTCGGCATACCCTGGTCACGGCTCCAGGCCTTTACGCCCTAAGTTCTACTTACGCCTGCGGCACCGCCAGCGACACGATTGAGGTCGCCATTGATACGCTCCCGGCATTATCGCTGGGGCCGGATACCCTGTTTTGCCAGAGCCTGCCGTTACAGTACACCCTTTCTACCCCAGGAAGTTTTGATGCCTATGCCTGGAGCACAGGTGCGGCTACCCCACAGCTACAGGTGGACACGCCCGGGGTCTACGCCCTCACGGCCAGCCACTTCTGCGGCGTACAAGCTGATACCATCCAAATCCTGCAGCACCCCATCTTAAGCCTGGGCCTGCCAGCAGACACGCTGCTTTGCCCCGGAGCCCCCTTGTTGCTCGAAGGAGCGCCAGGTTTTGAGGCCTATCAGTGGTCGCATGGCCCGGCAGAGCGCAGGGTGGCCATTACCTCGCCCGGGCTTTACCGCCTTGATGCCAGTTATGCCTGCGGCCCTGTCAGTGCCACAGTGGAGGTCATGCCCTGGGAGGCTATCCCTCTGGGTATGCCCGGGCAGGTCAGCCTGCCCCTGGGCGGCAGCGTGGCCCTGCCTGCTGCGCCCGGCTACGCCCGCTACACCTGGTCGCCCCCGGAAGGGCTGAGCTGTTCTGACTGCCCCTCGCCGGAGGCCAGCCCGGTAGGTCCCACCACTTACACCCTACAGGCCGAAAGCCCGGAGGGCTGCATCTTAGAGCAGGTAGTAGAGGTGTCCGTCACGCCCCGCCGCCGCATCTACGCGCCCACCGCTTTCAGCCCCAACGGAGATGGCCGCAATGATGTCTTTCAGCTTTTCCCCGGCCCGGAAGTCTTGCAAATCACCACTATGGAAGTCTATCACCGGTGGGGCGGCCTGGCTCCAGACGGTCAGCCAGCCGAAGCCGGCCTCTACGCCTGGCGTGCCCGCGCCCTGCTGGTCAATGGGCAGGAGGTGGAGCTGAGTGGGGAGGTGCAGTTGGTGCGGTGAGCCGCCGCCCTGTTAAAGTGCCGGTGCACGGTATTAAAAAGTGCTCCCCGGGCATTATAGCACTAAACTATCCACCCATGCCAGTTATCTGCCGCTTGTCTGTAGTCCTTATTACAATACAGCTCAGTTTTCTTTCCCTCAACCTGCCCGCCCAAAACCTGGTCATCAACCCTTCTTTTGAAGAGTACTTGGATTGCCCGACTGGAGTAGATTTGACGGGCACGCATACCGGTATGGACCTTGTGGTGGGGTGGACCACGCCTACCGTTTCTTCTGATTACTATCATGTTTGTGGGGATGAATGGGCGGGGGTGCCTTCAAACATTGGCTTTGGATTTCAGTACCCGAATAGTGGGGATGCTTATGCAGGGTTCATTATACAATGTGTAGGGTGTATACCATCAAATGGAGGAGAATATATACAAGGAATGTTGTCAGCGCCATTAGAGAAAGACTCTACTTATAGAGTTGAAATGTACGTTTCCCTTAAAGAAGGTTATTATCAGGCTACTAGTGAATTTGGTATTTTGTTCACAGATACACTGTTAACTGTAGAAATGGATGCATTTGATTATACCAGCAAACGCCTGGTGCACCTAACGCCCGATCTAAGCAATGCCCCGGACTTTTATATTACCAATTACGAAGCCTGGATCCCCCTGCGGTGGCTGTACAAAGCCAGGGGGGGGGAGCAGTTCTTTACGATGGGCTCCTTCCCGTAACAAACCTTCCCCAGTGGGATGAGACTGCTGCCACTCCCCATATCTATCAAGCTCATTTTTCCACAACGGAGTGTGTCCCAATGTTTCAAGATTTAGGAATACAATTTGGAACAGTAAGAGTCGCTTCAATAACAACACGTGGTGCATCTGCCCCGGGTGTCACTGCAAATGATGCTTTCATAGCCTTAGGCTTTTTAGGTGGAGCAACAACGGCTTTATATGACCTCGTTGCCCACGAACTTGCTCATTGCTATATGTTTGGGGAGTCGCTGGAATATACAAATGCAGGAAATGAATCCCTTCATGAAGGCATCGCAGATATGTTTGGCACCTATGTCGAGTCCGTTATACAAGGCTCAGTCGATTGGGTGATGGGAGATGATGAGCCAGCTGCAGCTACAGAAATAAACAGAGACTTAGCCAACCCCGAATTTAATTGCTTTTCGGATGTTGAAAGTTTACTTCAACAACACGATAGATCCACCCCACTGAGCCATTGGTTTTTCTTAGTAAGTGCAGGAGACCCGGCTCTGGGCATCAACTCACTGGGCATGGAAACGGTTTTAGGCTATATAATGGATGCCCTGGCAGCGAATTCCTCATTAAGTGATTATAGTAATCTTAAAGATGCGGTTTTAGGGGTGGTTGAATTGCAGCATAGTGTATGTTCGGAGGAGTACACTTCGGTTGCGAGAGCGTGGAATGAAATCTGTGTGGGTAATACACCTATCTGTCCATACACTATCACTGGAAATACTATTGTTTGTGAAGAAAACAATGTCATGTTGTTGTGCATTAATGGAGGGCTTCCTAACGCTACTTACAGATGGTATATTCCAGGAGATGCCTACTGGACGGCTAATGGCGAGTCTGGTACGAATTCCTTCGACGGCAATTGCTTATATGTAGATCAATTTGGTGATTACCCTTATTACCCTCAATTCTTCAAAGTTGAAGTGTATTCTCCTACAGTAGGCCCCGCGTACAATCAGACTGTTACAGTGAGGTTAATTGACTGCGACGGAGATGACCCCACTTGTTGGGAGTACTATGATAGCCTGCAGCCATTGATGCACAATAATGAAGGGCAGCCTGAAAGTACTGCCGAACACCGCCTGGATAAAACCCGGCTCACTATAGATCAAAGCGTTCCTCCGCAATCAGTGCACTGGATTAAAGGTTACGACATCATGGGAAGGCTGGTTTATGATAGGCTCTTCAGAGATATGAGGGATGAAGGTCTCCCCAGCCGTTATGGAATGCTAATGTTACAATACTTTGATGAAAATGGAAAATGGCTAGGCACGCAAAAAGTAATGCCTAACAGATAGCATGAAGCTTAAAGCATAAATTTATAACTGACCCTCCTGATTTCCAGAAAGAACAAGTAATGGATTTTATACTCTCTTTTCAAGGGATGGAGAAATTTCGGAAATCAGGAGGGCTAAAATATAGCCATGAAACAGGACTTCAAACGCACCTTTACAGCCTTACTCCTACTGCTCAGCGCAAGTGCCCTGCACGGGCAGACCTACTTCAGTCTGCGGCTGAGTGGAGGGTTGACAGATATAAATAAAGGAGAGTTCTTCCAGGGCGACCCTGCGACCACCACTTATAACTGGAATTTCGAAAATCAGGTAGTGGAGCATTGGGCATTTGGGCTGATGGTAGAACATCAGTTGGACGAAAAACTTTTCCTTGCTTGGACTAATACCTATTACCCCAATCGAGTCTTCGAGGTTTACTGTAATGGAGTTGCTCCGTGTAATTTTTTTCGTTTTGATAGTTGGCGTACAGATTTAGCTGTTAAACGTTCATTTGCAGATGCGGTTTTGTTAGGAATGGGTCTTGGCTTAAACTATATTCATAACCCTGAAATAGGTAGATACAGTAGTGGAAATTATTCCAAAGTATCTCTCAATACATTCAACGGTGCCTACTTCGAGTATACAGCCCAAATGTCGCTGGCTTATTGGTATAAGAGATATATGATAGAGGTAGCTTACTTCAAAGGTTTTGGACACAGAGGTATAGAGCGGGAAATGCTCCGCCCCATCAATGAGTTCAACCTCACGCTGATCCTTCAGTTCAAGGCTCCGTGGTCGAAAAAGAGGCGCAGGGGTATGGAGCTTCGGTTTTAAGGTGTAGCATAAGAAGTGTGTCTACTGTCTCCAAAAGCAACCCACAAGTCTTTTTACAATGTAAGATTGTCCGTTTGGCCACATTGGCGCATATTCGGAGTGTTATTGCACCTTTAAAATCATTAACGCGTATGAGTTCTCTAACAAACGGCGGTGTGGCCGTACACACACAAATTGCACCCTGGCTGGCCCTGATTGTTATTTTAGCCCTGGCATGGAGTTGTGAGAAGGAGGCACTGCCTGATATTTCAGCCCCAGCGGATGTGAACAGCGCCATTGAAAACCGCTCTCTTGGAGGCGTACTTAGCGGGTCAGGTGAAACCGTCCTGGGCAATGTATTGAACAACCCTTATGCTTTGGATAATATCAATCAGGCTTACCAAATACTGAGGGGCAGCTTTGGGGATTTACAGCCTACTCACTACTACCTCAAGTGGCTGCCCCAGACGGGTGAGCACATCGAAGCGCTGGAAGCTTTTGAAGAAGCACAGGGTTATGAATTTGAGACGCAGCCTATTCACTTTGAGGTGGTTTACGAAGGGACAGAGAACTATTTAGACCCCGCAATTGGTGAAAATGGTTTTTCTCCTGAATATGGTGCTGTTGCCGCAGCTCATTTTAACACCAGCGCAATGCCTGCCGTCCCTTTCGAATTGCTCGAAGTTATGCATATCCCGAAGTACGAAACCAGGCTTACCTTTACTGCTTTTGTTTTATCTGGCAACTCAGAACACTACGAGGCAATAGACGGGCTGTGCAACCCTGATTGCCCGACCTGGCCGGATTGTTTAGGGGATAATAGCCTCACCTGTGAGATCCAGCCTGGCGCTACTATAATTACCATATCTTTAGTAGCCTCTTCAAGTGGGAAGGAAGAAGAAGATAAGTTAGAAGTTTCCGTACCAAAAGAGAATTTCCCAAACTATATTCTGGATGAGCGTATGGGGCAGTTTGGTGAAGAGGAGGTGGTCAATGCCACCATACCGGAGCATATAGAGTGCCTGCCCGGCTGTATCGCAAAGTTGAGGCCAAATCCCAATGCCGGCCCTTTTCACCTGGAGTGGTACTGCGACTGCGATGATGACCCCACTGAAGAAGAAGATGACGAAGAAGAAGACCCTGAGCCACCCGCAGGGCAGGTAGAACAATGCGGCTGCTTTGTTTATGAGAATAAAAAGAAGCCAGGCGGGCGTATTATACTGACAGATACACAGACCGGGGACGAGGGCGTGCGGCGCGTGAAGGTGAAAACCATAAAGCATCATTGGGGCTTCATTTGGCGGAATACAGACACGGATGATGAGGGCTGTTGGAAAATGGATAAAGCCTATAATGTTCGCCGGATGAAAACGAAGGTGGTGTTCAAAGACCGGGCCAGCGACCGGGCGGTCATCCGGTCATTCCGGGGCGCTCGGTTTTGGAACGCTTTTCTCAAGCCGGTAAAATACACCTGGAAGCTACGGCGCAATGGCAAAAACTGGCATGCCCTGTGCCTGCGACTGGAAGATGACCCGGAAGACCACACCAGTAAACAGGAGGAAGGCTACGTAGCCGCCCTGACCAATAATGGGATGCATGAATATTACGATGACTTTGGTGTGGACCTGCCCAGCCCGGGCAAGCTGCGGATTTTGATTCATACCTTAGATGACCGGTTGAATGCCGCACCTATGTTCCGGATGATGGACAATAACCTGATTGCACTAAGTGATATTACAGACTACCTGGCTGCTTATCAGACCATTTTTACAGGGTTGTTATACACCTTTTGGGATATTTCAAAACCGGACATCTTTATCAGTTTTGGCGATCCCGACCCCTCCGACGATAAACGGCAAACGGTTTACCATGAGATGGTGCACGCCTCCCAGTACGCTCAGGTAGGGCGGGATTGGTGGATAGATTATGTAACTTATATCATGACCCGGGTAGGCTCCGGAGAGCCTCTGCCCTACGGAGATGGTACTACTCCTGGCGCCGGCCGTGCAGAACTGGCAGAAGGCATGGCGGAGTCCGTGGAGCTGTATCTGGCGGATTTGAAGTATGGGTTGTTGCATAGTGATGGATTTGCTCAGTTACGAAGATATATGAACCAAGCCGAACTCCTTGAGTTTTGGGAAGACCCCGATTTGCCACCTAATGCCAACTTTATACCGGAAGGATTGTTTTTTGATTTATTTGATGAAAATGGGACTAACCCGGCAGCCGGTATAGTTACCGTGGGAGAAGGAAATCGTGTTAACAGCATTACTTTGCCCATCCGAGATAATGCCGGGGGCTTTACTTTCCTTCAGCAGTTGAATGCCTTCGGTCCGTTCACGGAGACTATAGAAGAATTCCAGGATCAACTCTGGCAGCAAAGCGGCCCCAACGGAAACACCTTAGTTAATTACAACCAACTCTTCCAAGACTATGGCTTTTAGAATGATTGCTTTCTGCGGGCTTTTAGGTTTTATCCTGTTCATCAGCAGCTGCGGCTGCAAGGAGGATGAATTCGGCGAGCAAATGGTTATTGAAGTGCCAGTATCCACGTATCCGGTAAAAGGTACTTTTCGGGTAGGAGATACCCTTTGGGTAGAGTGCCTGTTTCCTAAGGTGTTTTCCGTAAAGGATGCCAATGGGGAAATCGTCCTGGAGGACTTTCAATTCCGTACTTCACTATTTTTCTCCGAAGTGTCTGATACTATAGAGCAGTATGGTAACGAAGTGAGTGTGCTTGAAAGGATAGGCACAGTAGACTTTTTACCTTCATTTACTGCTGCAGAATATCCCATAGGTATTGTTGAGGACTCTTTGAATTATTCCTTCAAAGCAGGCTTCGTTCTGTTAGAGCCAGGACTATATTGGTTTGGCTTTAGTACTCCGGAGTTTTTGTATGAAGATTATGAACACCCGGCGATGTACACCTGTGGTCGGAACAGGCGGTCGAGCGTAAATTTCTTCCATCAAAACCCTGCGACTTCTGAAGAAGGATACCAAAGGTTGATTTCAGAAACCAATGTGGAGTATATTCCGGAGCTAACCGAATGGGAAGAGTATGAGGGAGGTGGCTGTCTGACTTTCCGGGTGTTGGAGTAACTTATTAAATACCAGCCTGTCAGCCCAATTTGAAGCGCTGGCAGGCTGGTTAGTTTTCGTTTATAATTGACCGTCTCTGGCAGCAAAGCGGCCCCAACGGAAATAAACTCGGAACGGAGGGTTTCGTGCTTTAGGCACAAACCCGACGCACGCGTTTACCGATATGCATCGGCACAGGTATGCCGACACGAAGCAGGTTTGAACCCCAAACCACTTCGTCGTCGGTACACCTTAGCAAACTACAATACAAAAAGTAGTGCCCAACAGATATACGCAATGCGAAGTGGCTTTCTCCAATGTTGCAAACCACTTCATATTGCGTATACCTAAACTGACCTTCCGCCTACGGAAGGTCAATTAGGTAGATGGCAGTATTGGCATCTACTTTATAAATGCTCTAAAGTTTTCTCTGTTAATCAGGAACCCTTCGGCATCATAAGCTTTAGTGAAAGTACTTGATATCTTAACCCTCTTGTTTGGGTTCCATTTAAATTCGTAGGCTTTCAAATTCAGCCCTCTTTGCTCAACGTAATCAATTTCCTGCTGCTGGTTTGTTCTCCAAAAAAAAGATTTTGCAAGGGTGAATTTATATTTATTCATTTTTATTCTCTCTGAGATAAGAAAGTTCTCCCAAAGTTGTCCGACATCTGATCTTAATGCCAAGTGGTCCATGGCACCAATTACAGCATTCCGAATACCATTATCATAAAAATAGATTTTCCTTCCTTTTTTGATTTCATTTCTAACGTTTCGATTAAAACTTGGAAGCCTAAATACTACATATCCTTGTTCCAATATTGTTATGTACTTCTCGATTGTGTTCCGGTCCACACCCACTAACTGGCTCAACTCGTTATAATTGACTTCACTTCCGATTTGCAAAGCCAATGCCTGAATCAGCTTATCCAATACCTGAGGTTTTCTTATTCCAGCGTAAGACAAAACATCTTTGTATAAATAACTGCTAACCAGATTTCCCAAAATTTCAGGCTCTTCATTAGGGTTGTTGATTACGTCTGGGTACATGCCGTATACTAATCTTCTTTCTAACTGCTGATCGGCTTCAATAAACCCTACATGATTCTCAAATTCTTCCCAGCTTATTGGAAATAGTTCGTATTCCCATTTCCGCCCGGTAAGTGGTTCATTGAGCTCATTGAATAGTGAAAAGGAAGAGGAGCCGCTAATCCATAATTGAACATCCTTTAGCTGGTCAATTATTATTTTCATTGTTAGGCCTATATTGTTGATCCGCTGTGCTTCATCAATAAAAACGACTTTATGATCGCCTATAAACGCACGTATTTGATCCGTATTTGGGGTGTCTAGTAATGTTCTGATACGTGGGTCGTCACCATCAAAAAATTGATATCGCTCGCTCTTGAGAAATTTTTTGATCAATGTTGTTTTACCAACCTGCCGAGGCCCAATTATCATAATCGCCTTCCCTCTACCGGCTTTTCCTCTTATGCGTTCTGCAAGTATTCGTTCAATCATACCTTAAAAATAGTGAAATGTGAATAAAATATAAAATAAGTATAGTTGTTTGTTATTTTAAACCTGTAGTATGACATTATAAGCTGAATCGCTTGCCTCCGACTCTGAGATAGGCATGGGTGGCGAAGAGTACTGGGCAGTCAGGAGTTTTGAAGGCAATGCTCCCGATCATCGTTATTTCGAGTACACCTCACATCTATCCCTCGCCTACTGGTACAAAAGGTATATGGTAGAGCTGTCCTACATTCATGGCCTGGGGCTGAGGAACAGGGAGCGGGAAATGCTCCGCCCGATCAATGAGCTCAACCTCACGCTGATCCTTCAGTTCAAGGCTCCGTGGTCTGGTAAAGGGCGCAGGGGGATGGAGTTGCGGTTTTAAGGTGTAGCATAAAAATTGTGCCTATTATCTCTAACAGTAATTTAATTGTTGTAACTTGGGTATTATCGTATCTCTTAAAGCAATAACGCGTATGAACAATTTAACAAACGGTAGTGTGACCTTATACCCACCCACCCACACACATTCCATCCGCCGAAGCCAGGAGGCGAAGGAGGACACACATTCCATCCGCCAAAGCCAGGAGGCGAAGGAGGACACACATTTCATCCGCCAGGCAACTATAAGCTAAGGAGGGCACGCATTGCGCCCCTTCTGATACTCCTCAGTATAATGCTTGGCTGGAGTTGTGAGAAGGAGGCACTGCCTTCACCCGCAATGACAGAAACAGAGGCTTCACCGGAACCCAGTATCGTATTCCGGTCTGAGAAAGACTCCGTGCCCACTATTCTGGGCGCACAGCGCGACAACCCCTACACCGTAGCCAACATGACGCAGGCCTGGAATCATTTATTTGGCAAGTATAAATCCTACACTACTCTCCCTGTGACGCACCGCTACATAAAGTTTGACCCACAAAGCCTTGAGGAATATAAGGCACTGGCAGAAAGCGGGATTACTTATGTTGATTTCCCGCTGGGTTACGAGGTGGTGCAATTGGGCGATTATTGCCCGCAGGAAGGCTTTGGGCCAGAGGGGATTCCGGATTTTTATGGCGTTCTGGAAGCCGGAGAGCCGGTGCCGGCTGTAACGTATCAGGTCTTGGAAGACCTGGTTATCCCTCCCTACGAAACGCCATTGACCGCCCGTGCCTTTGAGGAGGTTGGTAGCCTTTCTGCCTATTTTGAAGGTTTGGGCGGCACAGGTGTCAGCGCCATACCGGACCCCTGCGGACAGGAATGCCCCAATTACCCCAACTGTTTTTACTTTCCGCAGTATTTTGGCTGTTCTGGTCCGCCGATCTACAATCAAGACTGCAACCCAGACAGTCCGGACTGGCCTGATTGTTTGGTGATCTACGATGATGAGGAAGAGGAGCTCAACGCTTGCGGCTGCCCGGTGCCCGGTGATGAGCGGATGCCTGCGGGCTGTATCCAGGTGCAAGACGTGCAGCGCAATGGCCTCTTTCCGGTAGAATCTGCAAGGGTAACCTGGTGGAACGGTTGGTTTACTTTCAAAAAAACGGAAACAGACGCACAGGGGTGCTGGAAGATGAACAATCACCGGGAATATGGCAAGGCTTACATGTGGGTAACCTTCATCAACGACCGGGCGAGGCTGCGGGGCTTTGTAGGAAATACCGTGCAGGCTTGGCGCCTGTTGGCGACCGTGACCGATTACGGAGGGGAGCTCGGTGGCGGTTCCTACAACAACATTCAAACTGAATACAACCTCTGGAACAATCAGGGCGGGCGGGACCACCGCAACTGGTCGGCAGCCACCGTCATAAATGCCCTGCACCACTTCCATACCGAAGCCCAAAATGATGGTATCAACCCACCTCCGATGGGGCTGGATATTTACCTGACAGCTAACCGGACAGATGGCATTGCTTTAATGGCTTCACAAATACCACCACAATTTATAGAGCAATGGACCCTTCAGGGGTTATTTGGCTTGACCCTACTACCGGAAATCATAGATAATCTGGGGTTGTTTGGCTTGGTCCCGGATGTAGCGATCGGCTGCAACTTTCAAAACTCTGACGAGCAATGGGCGATCACGCAGCACGAAATTGCTCATACCTCGCATTTTACTAATGTCGGCGCCGTATTCTGGGGGCAGTTGGGCCTGGCTACGCTCAATGCCGAAATAGCCACCGGTGATCCTTGGGGGGATGAGAATGTCGCTGACGCCGGTCGCATCGCCATCTGCGAAAGCTGGGCAGAGCACCTGGAGCATGTGTATACGGATCGGGCGTTTGGGGCAGCAAATTCATTGGGAGGTACGGATACATGGCAAATTATACTTGAAGAGCTAAGAAATGATTCGCCTAATCACGTGCCAATAGGCATACACTTCGATTTAATTGATAATCAAAACGATTTGAATGACGCATGTGATAGAGGAATAGGTGGTGCCTGCGGTCCAATAGTTGACAACGTAGCTGGCTTTACCAATGGTCAGCTATTCTCTCTGCTTGATGCAAATACGGACGATCCAGATATTTATCGTGCCAGAATACTTAATGAGTTGCTGCCTGGTTCTGGCAATATGGCAGCTGATATTGATGCTCTGTTTAACAGCTATTAGAAAAAATCAACTAGGGTGCAGGTAAAAGAGAATATCGATTACCTGCACCCCCTTTTCAAGATACTGCTTATGAAATATTTATCATTTGTACTTGTTGTAATTGTCTTGTCAGCAGGTAGTTGCCTTCGGAAAGAGTGCCGGGACATACCGGGAGGGTATAAATTTGTAATCCCCGTTGACTTAAGTCCGGCGCTAGACACATTTAAAATAGGAGATACTATCTCGATTCGATCCAGCTTTTCCAATCAAGTCTACGAAATTAATACCGCCAGGACTTATGAATTAGATAATTTTCAGTTTGATCCTTATATCGGAGCGGTTAGATTAGATACAGTCAACGCTGATGAGGGCGCTACCAGATTCTTTACAATAGCTAAATCAAATGTGAATCTCGAATTCACCGAGTATAGTACCGGAACATCTGTTTACAACGGTGAGTTTGCATATGACGACAAAAGTTATAACTTAGAACTGCAAATCATTCCGGAACAAGAAGGGTTATTTGTTCTATTTTTCAACGCGCGTATACTAGATGACCGGCAGTCCTTCCCGGGGAAGTGCGCTAGCCTAGATGCCTATAGATCTATCATGCGAATAAATGATAATGTGACTGATAATAATATAGATCTATTATCGGAAAGCCCTGACCCGCATTATAACGACTGGATACTGCAACGCCCACAGGAACGTTTTTACGATGCCGGCGGCTACTGCTTCTACGTGGTGGAATGAGATGGATTCAGTATCGGGCGACAGCGTAAAGGTCGGTCAATCGATGCCGGCCGCCAAGCCATCTGCGAAAGCTGGGCCGAGCACCTGGAGTAGGTGTATACGGACGACGAAGTGGTTTGGGGTTCAAACCTGCTTGGTGTCGGCATAAACTCGTGCGTCGGGTTTGTGCCTAACGCCCAAACCTCTCCGATCCGAGTTTATACGGACCGGGCGTATGGGGGGAATACGAGCCTTTTACCAGCGGGCCGTACCTGGGAAAGAGAATTGGAGTTAACTAGAAACCATCGTCCGAATCACGTGCCGATTGGTCTACACTTCGATTTATTTGATAATCAAAATGATTTAATTGACGCATGCGATAGAGTAATAGGCAGCGGCTGTAGTCCGATAGCAGACAATGTAGCCGGCTTCACTAATGGCGAGTTATTCTCTATCTTAGATGAAAACACCACTGACCCCGGCATTTATCAAGCCCGGGTAATCAACGACTTACTGCCTGGCTCTGGCAATACAGTAGCCAACGTTGATGCACTATTTAATAGTTATTAAACCCCTATCGGGTGTAGGTAGAGATTGATTAAAGCCTACACCCGTCTTCAATATTTTGTATTATGAAGTTCTTTTTGCCTGTAGCATTTACCATTGTATTTTGCGGCTGTCTTAGGAAGGAGTGCAGGGATATACCGGGAGGGTATGAGTTCGAAATACCGGTTACTCTAACGCCTGCCAAAGACACATTTCATGTCGGTGATACAATTTCCATAATGTCAACTTTCGATGATATGGTTTTTGAGAGGAGAACGCAACAAGAATATTTATTAGAGGACTGGAACTTCTTCCCTATTACAGATATACACAAAATAGATACGTCTCCTTATCAAAATGGAATGCCATTTTTTGATATGATCATATCAGATACTATGGATTATGAGCAATTCATGTTTTCTGACAATTGGTCCTCTTTAACTGGAACTTATTCCTATGATAGCAAAATTTACAAGCTGTTCTACAAAGTAGTACCTAGAAATTCAGGATTGTATTGTATTTATCAAGCATCAGCCCAAAGTGTGGATGATGATCAACACTTCCCAGGTAAGTGCTCAGGCATCTCCTCCCGTACAGCAGTAGTGCTTAATGATAATACTGATAATAACATTGAGTTTTTGAGTGAAAGCCCGGATACATTTATCAGCGAGTGGATACCTAGTCGGCCCATGGATCGCTTCTATAATGGCGGCGGTTACTGCTTCTACGTAGTAGAATGAGATGAAACCTTCATGGGGCGGCAGCGTCGTAATCGGCCACCCGAAGCCGGCCGCCTAGCCATCTGCGAAAGCTGGGCTTCTCATTTGGAGTATATGTATACGGACCGGGCGTATGGGGCAACGAATTCATGGGGATTTCCGGATACGTGGCAAATTATACTTGAAGAGCTAAGAAACGACTCTCCTAACCACGTCCCGATAGGCTTGCACTTTGATTTGTTTAATAATATGCCTGATGTCAATAATGCCTGTGACAGAGAGGATGGCGTCTGCGGTCCGATGGTAGATCATGTAGCTGGCTTTGCTTCCCTTCAACAGCAAAGCAGCCCCAACGGAGAAACCTTAGCAAGCTACAATACAAAAAGTAGTGCCTAACATATGGCAACTATGAACCATTATTTGCAATCCACCCTCATCGCCCTACTCACACTATTCAGCGCAAGTGCCCTGCACGGGCAGACTTACTTCAGTCTGCGGCTGGGTGGAGGGTTGACGGATATAAAGGGGGGGGGCACACAGTAGACCCTCATTCAGATTTGTACATTGTGGAGGAGCAGTTCCTGCCACACTGGTCGGTTGGTTTGAGCGTAGAACAACAAATATATAAAGCGCTTTTTCTTTCGTGGACAAATAGTCATTACTTCAATCGGGTATTTGGAATTGACGTATTATCATTAACTGAATTTCCTATTAGATTTCATCGCTTTGATAGCTGGCGTACAGACTTGGCTATTAAGCGATCATTTGCAGATGCATTTCTTATAGGTGCCGGGCTTGGTCTGAATTATATCCACAATTCTGAGATAAGCGTAAATGGAGAAAGGTATTTTGAAGTTACGAGTTACAATTACCGTGAAAACGCTCCTGATCATCGTTATTTCGAGTACACCTCACACTTGTCGCTCGCCTACTGGTACAAAAGGTATATGGTGGAGTTTTCCTACATTCATGGCCTGGGGCTTAGGAATAGGGAGCGGGAAATGCTCCGCCCCATCAATGAGCTCAACCTCACGCTGATCGTTCAGTTCAAGGCGCCGTGGTCTGGTAAAGGGCGCAGGAGCTTCGGTTTTGAAGGCTTATACTATATACGCTGACGGCTAGCTGGACAGATGGTAGTGCCTGATACCACTTACCTGAATGTCCACAGAAACTGGATTCTGGTGAGTGATGAGGGCAGTAGCAGGCTTCATTTCATTGCCCCTAACGCCTTAGGTAACTGCAACAAAACGGCGGTTATCCTTATTGCTGCATGCTGGTGTGCCCCTTCAAAATAGCGGTAAATCCGCTGCCGTCAAAGTTTCAGAAGGGAAGAAATAAAAACCGGGCGGTTGCCATTTGGCGCAACCGCCCGGTTCTGATAAAAGCAGAAGTGCTTGCTACTTCACCCCGTGCATCAGGCGTTTAAGCAAAGGATGCAGCAGCATAACCAGGATGCCCGCGGCTATCGGGACGATCGTGAAAATAAGGAAGAAGGTCGATAGAGAATAGGCCTCGGTGATATTCTCAATCTGCCCACCCAGTACAGCAGCAAGCTTATTACCAATAGCGATAGCCAGGTACCACATACCAAACATAAAGGCAATCATGCGGCCAGGCACCAGCTTACTCACATAGGAGAGCCCCACCGGTGACAGGGCCAGCTCGCCCAGCGTATGGAAAAGGTAGGCAAATACCAGCCATATCATACTGGCTTTAACGCCGGGCTCAATCCCCGCTGAACCATAGGCGAGCAATCCAAAGCCGAGGGCCATGGTGATCAATCCAATACCGTACTTGAAAGCAGCAGCCGGATTATATTTGCTGTCAAACCATCGGCTGAATAAGGAGGCAAATGCAATGATAAAGAAGGAGTTGAGGATACTAAACCAGGAGACCGTGATTTCCACCCAGTCCTCTTTTTTCTCCACGATCGTTGCGGGCACCACGCCGTTGTCTCTATCGAGTTCCTCGCCGCGCTGCCTGGCCATTTCCAACCGGTCATCCATTAGGAAACCATAAGTCAGGCTCTGATTATCTTTGGTAATGATGTGGACCTTTTCGCCAGTCTGGAAATCGACAAAGGGCTCTCCAATAATAATGGTTTGCTCTACGATTTCATTGTCGGTAGTGCTGGGGTCGGTTGTTTCCGTAACGGGCTCGTAACGGAAGGTCTGTACCCCCTCCGGATCCACCATGATTTCGCCGGTCGTTTCATCAATTACCGGGACCCGCTCTGCTTCATAAGAAACTTCGTAGGCGGTGGTATTGAAGTCGCGGTATAGCATCCAGCCGACGATCGCCCAAATGCCCAAAAAGCAAACCACCAGCACTATATTAGAGCCCGCGATCTTTTGCCCGGTACGTTTGCCAAGCAGGTAAAGGACATAGGTGATAATGCCCAGCGGGACTATAGTCAGCAGCGCATTGATGATATTGAACAGTATGGCCGAGCCGCCAACCAATTCCCGGTTGGTGTAGTCCCTTGCGAAAATAATCAGAGACGTCGCTCCCTGCTCGAAAGACATCCAAAAGAATACCGTGAAGAAGGCGAAAATAATGAAAGCGATCATGCGGTCGCGGATGACTCTTGTATACCGGCTGATACGCGAAATAGCGAGAAACAGGAAGAGCGCAAGGGCAAAAAGGATCGCCACATACTGACCTTCCAGGCTGCTCGTTTGCAGCCAGCTGAAAATATCCAGCCCGGCTATTTTTGACATAGGATCGTTGATGGCGTAACCCAGCCCGATGACCGAACAAATGCCGATCAGGATTTTATCGACGGTGGTGAAGGGGTTGCGCTTTTCGCTTGCCGCTTCTTCTTCCGTCATGTCTTTGGTGTCGGGCTCATCATCGGTGGCTTTTGGTACATCGCCAATCTCCCCGAATAGGGGCCTGGCCAGCCAAAACTGCAGGGTGCCCAGCAACATGAAAATACCCGCCAGCCCAAAGCCCCAGCTCCAGCCTATCCGTTCTGCCAGGTAGCCGCAGAGCATCATACCGAAGAAGGCACCTGCATTCACGCCCATGTAAAAGATGGTATAGGCACCGTCTTTTTTCTCCGGTAGAAACTTGTACATCTCAGAGATGATAGACGTGATATTCGGTTTGAAGAAACCGGTACCAATGACCAGCAACGCTAAGCCCAGATAAAGGAAAAACTCGGTCTCCACCGCCATACTGGCGTGCCCCAGCGTCATAATGGCTGCACCGATGACTACCGCCCAGCGATAGCCAGTATACCGGTCCGCAATGATGCCACCCAGAATAGGGGTGATGTAAAGCAGCATGGCGTAGGAGCCAAACAGCGCACCGGCATTCTCCGCACTCCATTCCCAGCCCGGGTTGTAACCAATGGCGGTCATGGTTAGGAAGTTGACCAGTAGAACACGCATTCCGTAAAACGAAAACCGCTCCCACATCTCTGTGAAAAACAGTACAAATAGCCCGGAGGGGTGCCCAAAGACCGTCCCGTCCCGCTCAAGGATTTCTAAATGTTTGTTAGCCATAGGTTTTAGCCTGCATTTTGCCCACCATCGCGGGGGCTTGGGTTTTGTAATTCGGTTAGTTAAAAATAAGTCGGCCTTCAGCCCCGGGTAGTGTAGGCTGAAGGCCGGAAGTTTATGATTTTGGAGGGTTCAGCATTGAACCATCGTCATCTTGTGTAGGTGTGTCCTCATCGGGCTGGTCGGCAATTTCGTAGCCTTCCTGTTCTTCGAAGTGCGTATCGGTCGTGTCCTCTGCGCCATGCGTCAGTTTCTTCAGGCGCTTAAAGAAGAGGAGCAGCAGTATACCAAAGGCACCGGTGAAGAAAAATATACCGATGAAGGTCTTGTATTCCTGCGTGTTCTGTAATTCGAAGAGCTCGATTTGTCCACTGTACTTGCTGATATCGACTTTCGCTCCACTGTTGTCCATAGCCGCTTTGGCTTCTTCATCGTAAGCCATTCGGATAACGGCGGTCAGCGGGGCATCAGGGGAAGCCTCTTCTTCTTTCAGGTACTCGGTAAGCAGTTGTTCGTTGTCCGGGGAGAGTTGAAGCAGCGCCTTTACATCCACCCCTCCTTCACGGATCACCACCTGATCCCCTTGCAGATAGGCATCAGCGGTGAATTCAAAGTCGCTGGCCTTCATAATCAGGGTGTCCGCAGCGAGGTTGTATTCTGCCGGAGAGGCCACGAGCTCGGCGCTCACTGTTTCCAGTTGTGAAGACTCGCCAATTGTGCCTGCCACTTTGTTGCCCAGGCCGGTAGCTGCAAAGTATACCCCCATCATGATGGAAACATATTTCACAGGAGCGACTTTTGTAATGAAAGAAAGGGCAACCGGAGAGGCACAAAGCTCTCCCAGGGTGTGCAGCAGGTAAGCCAAAATGAGCAGGTAAAGTGCTGCTTTGTCGCCGTATTGCTCTACATCGGCACTGGCTTTAGCCATAAAGAGGAAGCCTGCACCCATGATGATAGTACCTACGGCCATCTTCACCAGAGAAGAGCTTTCGTACCCTTTGTGCTTCCACCAGATCCAGAAACTACCCACCAGTGTGCCAAAAATGATAATGAACAGCGCATTTACAGACTGGAACACAGAGGCAGGGATCTCATAGGGGTCCTGGTAGAAATCTGCCCGGTAAAAACCATATCCGGCAAGGATCAGCAAACCAATCGGCAGGAAAAGATAGTAGGTATCTTTTTTCTGGAAATAATGCACGATGCCGAGCAGCAGCAAAATACCACCTGCCCCGTAAAGCAGCAGGTCAATAGTGAAGAAATTCACCACCCGATCAATTTTGTTCAGGGTATAAATGTTGAGCAGTCCACCGGCTTGTTCAAATGCTCCCCAGAAAACAATAATGATCAGAAAAGACAGGATAAGCACGATAAACCGGTCTTTCTCAATGCTATTGATTTCTTTGTAAATCATCATCATTAAGCCCGACACGATAGAGAGGAACAGGAACAGGGCGGTGTACAGGTAGCGGTCGGTGCCTTCAAAAGCTATAAAGGCCAGGATGGAAGAACCCGCAATCAATGCGATTGTAATACCAAGCTGTAAGGGGCTTCTGAAGAGCTCCTGAAAGAGGTCACCAAAGGAAGAGTCGGCTGCTTCGCCAGCTGCCTTAGGCTGTTTGCTGGGAGGCTCGCCCACCCCTTTGAGGTACTTTTGCCCCATCATGAAGATGATTTGCCCCAGCAACATGCCGATGCCTGCCAGTCCAAAGCCATAGTGCCAGCCGATGGTCTCGCCCACAGCGCCCACGATTAGGGAAGAGAGGAAGGCACCTACGTTGATTCCGATATAAAAGATCGTGAACCCCTGGTCGCGCCGCTCGTCGCCTTGTTTGTACAGCCCACCTACCATGGTGGAAATATTGGGTTTTAGCCCGCCCACGCCCAGGATGATTAGCGCCAGGCCGGTATAAAAGGCCCAGATCGCCTCAATGGCAAGTATGCCGTGCCCGGCCACCAGTGTAAGGCCACCGTATAGCACTGCTTTTTTTTGCCCGATGAATTTATCGGCGAGTATGCCACCCGGTATCGACATCACGTACACCAGCATAGTGTACCAGCCATACAAGGCCAGGGCTTCAGATGATTCCCAGCCCAGACCGGGGTTGTCGCCCGTAGCGGAGCTGATGATATAGAGCACGAGAATGGCGCGCATACCGTAGTAGGAGAACCGCTCCCACATTTCGGTGACAAACAGGATAAACAGTCCAACCGGGTGCCCGAAAAGCATAGGCTGGTTGTCAAAGTCAAAGGTGTTCGCTTTCGACATGTGTAATTTTAAGTTTTAGCTAACTCCAGGAGACCTGGCGTGGTTTTTCAGTATTGAAGGGTATTCTTCTGGTTCCTTCTCAAGGTGCTGTAAAACGGGTGTAAAATAGATACTTTTGGCTGAGCCAGCCTAATATCCCTTCTATTATTTTGCAGTTCGGGTGGTTTACAGACAGACCGATCGGGGCCGATTAAAGTGTCATTTCCGGTTTACAGTATAACTTCTTACCTTCGCCCTCCAACTAGCCAAAACGGTCCAATCAGACTCACCTTTTTTTAGCATGATTACATACATCAAGGGGAATATTACCCACAAAAGTCCGACCTATGTCGTGGTCGAAGCCGGTGGCATTGGCTACCATATCAATATCAGCCTGCATACCTATGCACTGATTGAAAAGCTGGAAACGGTCAAAATTTTGATCCATCAGCACATCAAGGAAGATAGCCACACGCTGTATGGTTTTTCGGAATCCATAGAGCGTAACCTGTTCCGGCACCTGATTTCGGTATCCGGGGTCGGGCCAAGCACGGCGCAGCTAATGTTGTCCTCTATGACACCGGATGAAATGCGGGTCTCCATCATCGGCGAAGATGTTACCGCCCTAAAGCGCATCAAGGGAATTGGGGCGAAAACCGCGCAACGCATCATTCTCGACCTGAAGGACAAGCTCCTCAAAGATGGTGGGGAGGAAGGCCTTTCAGGCCATGTGACACAGGCAGATAATACCGTCCGGGAGGAGGCGTTATCAGCTTTGGTGGCCCTGCAGTTCAACCGTATACACGCCCAAAAAGCCCTCAATAAAGTACTCAAAGCTCAGACGGGCATCACACAGGTGGAAAACCTGATCAAGCTGGCCTTGAAAGAGCTTTCGTAAGGAATTCCAATTCCTTTGGTTGCCCCTGCTGAATTGCGTTACTTTGCGCCTTTTCGCATTTGGCGGCTGAAGACTGGCTGAGGTTCCCAAAAGCAGAATGTTAAAGTTAAGCGGTGGGGTAAAATAAGCACCACACCTTCGTTTAAGGTGGGACACCCTACAATCGTGTTCGCAAAACGGGCCGCATTAACAGATTTTTAACCGTTTTGCAGCGCAAAGATTTGATTGATTTACCACGGATTAAGCGATGCCTCGTGCAGAATTCCATGTTGTTGAATATGAATAAACTACTGATACTCGCTACGTTTTTATGTGGGATAGCAACTATTGCCTTTGGAAGCGGCACTCATCTCGAAGACCCCTATAGCAGTAGCTACACCGTAGCACCGGATACCATTCCGGATATTGACGAACGCTTTGGTGACTTCCTGATGAATTCGCCGAATAACCCATTTGACCTCAATGACCCCGATATCATTGAGCAGAATGTAGAATTTGACCCGGCTACGGGGCAATACATCATTTCTGAAAAAATTGGTGACCAATTTTATCGGCCACCTACCTTCCTCTCTTTTGATGAGTACCTCGACTTCCGTCAAAAGCAAGATCAGCAAGCTTACTTTAATGAATTGGCGGGGGTCACCTCCGGAGGGGGCACGGGAGCCCTGGACCCCATAGAGAAAATTGATGTCAAAGAGAATCTCCTGGAGCGCCTATTTGGTGGCACTGAGGTCGATATCCGCCCGCAGGGTAATATTGATCTGACATTCGGCGTCAACTCCAGCCGGACGGAACGCCCCGACCTTCCCGAACGGCAGCGGAACCTGACTAACTTTGATTTCGACATGAATATCAACATGAATGTCGTCGGTAAAATCGGAGAAAAGCTCAACCTGACCACCACTTACAACACTAACGCCAACTTTAACTTCGATAACCAGATTAAACTGGACTACAACTCGGATAACTTCGAAGGGGGAGAGGATGCCATCTTACAAAAGATTGAAGCCGGTAATGTAAGCCTGCCCCTGCGCGGCAACCTGATACAGGGCGGGCAAAGCCTCTTTGGCCTTAAAACAGAGCTCAAATTTGGTCACCTGACCCTGACGCCTATTGTTTCGCAACAGCGGTCACAGCAGGAAAATATCCAAATTGAAGGTGGAAGTCAGGTGCAGGAGTTTGAAGTGCGTGCCGATGAGTATGACGAAAACCGCCACTTCCTGCTTACGTTCTTCAACCGCGATAATTTTAACCGGTCTCTGCAAAATTTGCCGCAGATCAACAGCTTATTCAAGATTAAGAAACTGGAAGTCTGGATTACCAATGACCGAAATGAGGTAACCGATGTACGGGATATTGTTGCACTGGCTGACCTTGCCGAGCCCAGCCGCTTCGTTAGCCCCGATAAGGTCAACCTCAATCCGGCCTGGGATAAGCGCGATCTTGTTGCACGAGACCTGCTTCCTGATAACTCTGCCAACGACCTGTACAGCCGGATTGTCTCCCGGGGGGAACAGGTACGTGATATTGACCGCGCTGTTTCTACTTTCAAGAATGAATTCGACCTGCAGCAGACCCGGGATTTTGAAAAGGTAAGTGCCCGGAAGCTGCAGCCATCGGAGTACACCTTTCACCCTGAGCTGGGTTTTATCTCGGTCAATATCAATGTGCAGCCAGATCAGGTCCTCGGTGTGGCTTTCGAATACGAATACAACGGTAGCATCTTCCGCGTAGGGGAGATGTCCATCAACAACAGTACGGTGGGTACCGATACCACCGACCTTACGCCTAAGGTGCTGTTTGTGAAAATGCTCAAAAGCACAACCCAGCGCACCGACGTGCCCACCTGGGACCTGATGATGAAAAACGTGTACCCGATTGGTGCCTTTCAGGTTAATCAGGAGGACTTTCGCCTCGATATCTTTTATGATGACCCCGGTGCTGGTCAAAAGCGCTTCCTGCCGGAGACTAATATTGCCGGTATTCCTCTGTTGCGCATCTTTAACCTCGATAGCCTTAATACGCAGGGTGACCCCCAGCCTGACGGCATCTTTGACTTTGTTCCCGGTGTCACCATTAATCCGAGGAACGGGCGGATCATGTTCCCGGTGCTGGAGCCCTTCGGGGAAGCCCTGTCCCGGCAAATCAATGATGAAGAGCTGAGGCGAAAATACGTTTACGATTCTCTCTACGAGACGACTGTCTTTCTGGCCCGGGAATCGGCAGAACAAAACCGGTTTATCATCCGGGGAGAGTATAAATCGAGTGTGTCGTCGGAAATATCGCTCGGCGCGTTCAATATACCGCCGGGCTCTGTACGGGTACGTGCGGGCGGGCAGGTCCTGCAGGAAGGCCGTGATTATGAGGTAGATTATGCCATTGGTAAAGTCCGTATCCTCAATGATGCGATCCTACAGTCTGGCGTACCTGTTAATGTCTCCTTTGAAGATAATACCCTGTTTGGCTTTCAGCAAAAAACCATGGTGGGGTTACGGGCAGATTACGAAATTGACGAGAACTTTAATATTGGTGCGACCTTCCTCAAGCTCTTTGAGCGGCCGTTTACCCAAAAGGTGAATGTTGGGGACGACCCGATTAATAACAATATTTACGGGCTGGACCTCAATCTGAGCCGTGAGGCGCCGTGGCTGACCCGTGCCGTGGATGCTTTACCGGGGCTTTCTACCAAGGAGCCTTCCAATATTACCGTAGCTGCCGAGGTTGCAGCTATTCAGCCCGGGCACTCCCGTGCCATCAGCCTTAGTCCAATCGACGAAGGGGGTGTGGTGTACATTGATGACTTTGAGGGCAGCGGTGCCAGCTTTGATCTCCGTGCCCAGGCCAACCGGTGGTTTCTGGCCAGTGTGCCGCGGGACGACAACGCCGGCTTTGACCAGCTTTTCCCGGAAGGGGATTTGATCAATGACCTGCGCTACGGCTCCAACCGTGCATTGCTCAACTGGTACCGGATTGATCAGGCAGCCAGGGCTGGTACGGATCAGGAAAATATTTTCACCAGCCAGGTGCAACAGCTGGAAGTCTTTCCTAACCTGCAGCTTCAGCCGAATCAGCTGCCCAACGTGCAAACCTTTGACTTGAGGTTCAACCCAAACCTGCGTGGGCCTTATAACTTCGATACGCCGGACGGATATCCGGGGTATTCCCGTGGTGTGGAAACCTCTAATGGACAGATCGAACTCAAGGATCCCCGAACCCGCTGGGGGGGAATCATGCGGGATATGACCACCAATGATTTCCAGTCTGCTAATATTGAGTTTCTGGAATTCTGGATGCTCAGCCCGTTTCTTGACGAGTCCGGGCAGGGAGCATCACCGGATGCTGCTGGCAAGGAGGGAGACCTCTACATCAACCTGGGCAATATTTCGGAGGATATCCTAAGGGATTCCCGTCTGTTCTTTGAGAACGGGTTGCCCGGCCCGGCTAACCCCCAGCGCCGGACCAATAACACAGAGTGGTCTCGTGTACCCGTTTCGCAACAAATTACCCGTGGCTTTGACAACGACGAGGAAACAAGGGCGCAGCAGGATGTAGGCCTGGACGGGCTTGATGATGCCGGCGAACGGTCAAAATACCAGGATTATCTTGAGGCCATTTCGGCTACCAATCCAGTGGTGGGGCAGGCAGTAGCCGAAGACCCCTCTCAGGATAATTTCCGCTATTATAACGATGGGCAGTGGCCGAATACCGCTGGCGTATATGAACGCTACCGGCAGTTCAACAACCCCGATGGCAACTCCCGCTCTGCAACTCAAAATACGGGTAATCAAAACCTGCGCCAGACCGGTACTAACATTCCGGATGCGGAGGACCTCAATCAGGACAACACCCTGAATGAATCTGAGGCTTACTTTGAATACAAAATCCCTCTGCGCCGGAGCCTCGAAAACCCCGGCGAAATCGATATTGAGGAAACACCTCATATCACAGATCGTCGGGAAGCTGCGAACGGACGGATTTGGTACCGCTTCCGGGTGCCCCTGACCGAGCCGGACAAATCAGTAGGTGGTATTCGGGATTTCCGCTCTATCCAGTTTATGCGGATGTACCTGCACAACTTTTCTGCTCCGGTGACGCTGCGCTTTGCGCGCCTGGAGCTGGTGCGTAACCAATGGCGGCGCTACCGCCCTGACCTCTCAGAAATCGGTGGCCCGGCTACGCCCGAGTGTATTGATGATGAAACGACCTTCACAGTTGATAATGTCAATATTGAGGAAAACAGCGGACGTCAGCCTTTCAACTATGTACTGCCGGAGGGCATTCAGCGGGAGCTCGCAGTAGGCGTATTTACCAACCTGCAAAATGAGCAATCCCTGTCCCTGAATATCGAAGACCTTTGCAATGGCGCGACCCGTTCTGTCTTCAAGGTGATTAACATGGACATGCGGGTATATGAGCGCTTCAAAATGTTTATCCACGCAGAAGAAAAGAACGGCGTCCAGATTCCGGAGGGTGCCACTTCTATATTTGTACGCCTGGGCAGTGACTTCCAGGGGAACTATTATGAATACGAAATCCCGCTGACGATGTCGGAAGTGGAGGATTTGTCCGGTGCACCTACCAGCTCCATGTACAAAAATGCGGTATGGCGGCCGGATAACGGCTTCGACTTCGCGCTCAAAGATTTTGTAGAGCTCAAGAAACGCCGGAATGCGGATGGGGTCAGTTTGAGTGAAGAGTATACGGAATCAAGGCAGGATGGCTCCAAGATCCATAAGCTGAAAATCAGAGGTAACCCCAGTGTGGGGCAGGTGAAAGTGATTATGATCGGTGTGCGTAACCAATACGAATTTGTTACGGACGATGAAGACTTTGATCTCGAGGTCTGGATCAATGAAATGCGCCTGACAGGCCTGGATGAACGGGGTGGTGCTGCCGCTACGGCAAGGGTGGATGCCCAACTGGCTGATTTTGGTTCTATTGCGGCTGCAGGTAATATCAGTACGATTGGGTTTGGTGCCCTCGACCAGAAAGTACAGGAACGGGCCCGGGAAAGATTAACGGGTTATGACTTTGCCGTCAATTTCAATCTGGATAAATTCCTGCCGGAGCAATGGGGGCTGCAACTGCCCTTCTACGCCCAGCTATCGAATACGACGAGCACGCCGGAGTTTGACCCTTACGACCTGGATATTCTTCTGGAAGATAAGCTGAGTGCTGCTGACAACCGGCAGCAGCGAGACTCGATACGGGCAGCGTCGCAGGAAGTTACCACGATTAAGAGTGTCAACCTGACCAATGTGCGTAAAGAACGTGCCAACAATTCCAAGGCTGCGATGCCATGGGATATTTCCAATTTTAGTGCATCTTATTCTTACACGGAGTCTGAATTTCGGGACCCTATTATTGAATTTAATGAAGAAGAAAGGCATACAGGGTCGCTGGATTATGCCTTTAGCCGACGGACCAATTATGTGGAGCCCTTTAAGGCTTTACAGGGAGATGCCTTTAAAATAATTTCGGAGTTCAACTTCAACCCGTTACCAAATGCCTTCAGTTTCAGCTCCATCATGAACCGGGTTTTTGAAACGACGAGTTACCGGTTTACGGATGTTGCACCGGAGTATCGCACCTTTTACAACAAGCGTTTCCTCTGGGACCGGGACTATGATCTGCAGTGGGATTTGGCGCGTTCGTTGAAGTTTAATTTTAATGCGACCAACAGTGCGGTCATTGATGAGCCCAACGAAGCCTTCCTGGTGGAGACTTTTGGTTTTGATCAGGCGCGGGATATCCGACGGGACAGCATCTGGACGAATATTCGCAACTTTGGCCGTCCCAAGAACTACCAGCACAACGTCAGTGTAGGCTATGATTTGCCTATCAAGCACTTACCATTCCTTCAGGGCTGGGTTACGGCAAAAGTACAGTACCAAGGCAGTTATAACTGGACGGCAGCTGCCCTGAACGTGGACAGCCTGGGCAACGTCATCCAAAACAACCAAAACCGTACGGCAGATCTTGACTTCAATCTGGAGCGATTGTACGATAAGGTAGACTACCTGCGTAAGATCAACCGGGGCTCACGGGGCGGAGGTGCTAACCGTTCGCGCAACAATAGACCGGGCTCCCGTGATGAGGATGCCAGTCAAAAAGACGATGAGGAAGAAGACAAAAAGAAAAAACGAGACGGCCCTTCTATGGTCGAACGAGCACTAATTCGGCCATTGATGTTGGTGCGTCGGGTGCGCTTCAATTATAATGAACAGTTCTCAACGACCATTCCGGGCTATATGCCACAATCGGAGTTGCTGGGCATGACGAGCTTCGACTCTCCGGGCTGGGACTTCGTAGCGGGCTTACAACCGAACATTCGCAATCTGAGAGAAGATCAGCTCTTTGATCCAAATCAGAACAACATCCAGGGGGATTGGCTCCGGGAAAATGAACAATGGATCACTGGTAGTTCTTTCCTCAACCGGGAAGTGATGCAAACCTATTCTCAACGCTTTGACGCCCGGGCAACAATTGAGCCGTTCCAGGATTTCCGGATTGACCTGGAGCTTAATCGCACATTTACGGAAAACTACTCAGAAACCTTCAAGGATACCCTGCCGGGTGATGGTATACGGCAATTGGTACATACCATACCCTATGAGACGGGTAGTACACAGATGACATATAATGCGTTGAGTACCTTGTTTCGGGACAGTGAAGATGAAATTGGAGACCTGTTCGATAATTTTGAAGCTAACCGGTTGATCATTTCCCGGCGGTTAGGCCTGGGGAATCATCAGGATGAAAACCTGAGCAACCTGGGGTACACCCGGGGGTATGGCAACACCCAGCAGGAAGTAATTCTGCCAGCCTTTATTGCGGCGTATCGCGATGTCGATCCGACATCTGTCCGGCTCAATATTCTTGACCAGATCCCATCGCTCAACTGGCGTATGCAGTACAATGGGTTGTCCAGGATACCGTTTTTCAAAGAAATTTTCCAAAACTTTTCCATATCGCATGGTTACCGGTCTACGCTTAGTGTAAATAACTTCCGGTCGAGTTTGCCTTATCTGGCCACCCGGGCTACAGAGCCCATTGACACGGCCACTTTCAACTTCTTTCCGCGCCTGGAAATTGCTGATGTGGTCATTCAGGAGCAGTTTGCTCCGTTGATTGGGGTGGATATGACTTTGCAGAACGGGATTAGTTTGAATGTGGATTACAAAAAATCCCGGACCCTGGCCCTGAGTACCGTGAACTACCAATTAAATGAGACACAGTCTGAAGAATTTACAGTAGGCTTCGGTTATCTGATTCGGAATGTAGACATTCCTTTCCTGACAGGCAGTAATAAGAAGCGGGATCGTAAAAAAGAAGAGGAAGAAGAAGACCCGAATCAGCAGAACCAAGGTCGAAATAATCGACGGGGCGGCGGCGGTCGGGGGCTGCAAGGACAGGATTTAGATATCAATTTTGATATGTCTATCCGTGACGATATCAGCTTTGCCCACCGTTTGGACGAGGGGATTCAGGAGCCAACGCGGGGCACTTATGTATTCTCTATTTCGCCTTCTGCGGAATATGCGATTAGCCAAAGGCTATCGCTGCGCCTGTTCTTTGATTACCGGCGTACGGAGCCTGCCGTAGGTCCGGCTGTGCCAAGGACAGATGCTTCCGGAGGTGTCATTATCCGATTCCAGCTGAACTAACTAATAGAGGTTATTTGTCGATTACTTAGCAGCGGCCTCCTGTTCAGTCCAGCCCAGTGCCTGTACCATTTTGTCGTAGATGGCGGTGTTTTCGTAAATGCCGCGGAAAAGATCAGCTCGGGGGCCGTAGGCAAAAACAGGAACCAGGCTGCCGGTATGATCTTCACAAGTGAAGCCCGCAATTAAAGAGTCGCGCCGCGAACCAGGCTGAATGGCGTACCCTCCCGTTTCATGGTCTGCTGTGACGATAACCAGCGTTTCTTTGTTCCGCTTCGCATAGGCCAATGCTTCTCCGACTGCTTCATCAAAATCCAGCATTTCGGCAATCAAATAGTCCTGGTCTTTGGCATGGCCAGCCCAATCTATCTGTGCACCTTCTACAATAAACAGGAATCCCTTACCACTGCGCTTTTGAAGGAATCGAGTACCGATACGGGTAGCGGGAGGCAGGTACTTTCTGCCTTGCAAAGAGCTCGGCGGGTCTCCTTTTGCGGTAAAATAACCGAAACCCCGGCTAAAATCAGGGATGATACTATAGAGGTCTTCCTCATAGGCATTATAGATGTTATGCCCGTTGTTTTCCATATCCTCAATGAGGTTTTTTCCATCATTTTCCCGTTGATTGAAGTAACGCATTCCGCCACCCATAAAGAAGTCGATATCTGCTTGTGCCAGTTGCTCAGCAATGTCTTCATATTGACTGCGTAGGGGCACATGTGCAAAGAACCCTGCCGGTGTAGCATGCACGATAGAGGAAGTTGTGAGTAGCCCAAGGGCGTACTCCCGGGCTTTTGCCTGTTCGAAAATATTGGGCAATTTGTTCCCCTCTGGGTCCAGGCCCAGCATACTTTTATTGGTCTTAGAACCGGTGGCAAAAGCAGTAGAACCAGCTGCTGAATCTGTTATTAAGTCATCTGCTGCATACGTTTTCTGCAGGCCAATGACCTTGAAATCCTCAATATGAAGTGGCTTTTTTTTACTGTACATACCCGCACTGATCTGACTGATGCCCATACCATCTCCAATGAGGAGAATGATATTACGGGGCGGCGGCTCGTTTTCCAGCAACTTCATATCGATGCTATCCGGACTTTTACAGCTCAGTGGGATAAGGAGTAGAAAAAGCAGGTGTCTTAGCGAAAAGTTCATGCAATCTGTTTTGCCCCGTTTTACGGGGATTGGTATTTACCGGTTTAAATCGCGCTAAGTTAAGAAAACCCGCCTGTTTTCAGACAAGTGTGTAACGCTTGCCTGGTAGGGTACGGACAACCCCTTTGAACTCAAGCCCCAATAAAAGTGCAGCTAACTCGCTATTGCTCTGCTTAAGAGAGGCTGAAATTTTATCAACGGGCATAAAGTCTTGCGCTCTTAGTAGCTCTACCACGGCTTCTTCTTTAGGGTCGAGTTCCGGAAATAGAGCCCGCTGAATACCGGGTTGTTCTCCTGATTTTTCCCAACGCATAACGTAAGCAAGGTCATTCACCCCCTCCAGAAGGTTGGCGCGGTGACTTTTAATGAGCAGATTACAGCCTTCCGAGCATTTATCCCGAATGCGACCGGGCACTGCAAAGACATCCCGGTGGTAATCATTCGCCATTTTGGCGCTGATCATAGAGCCACCCTGTCTTTGGGTTTCCACAACGATTAATGCATCACAAAGCCCGGCAATAATCCGGTTGCGCATAGGGAAGCGTTCCCGGTCGGGTGGTGTTTGACTGGGGTACTCAGACAGCAGGCCACCGTTTTCTATCATTTCTAATGCAGCATTAGTATGTTGCACCGGATAAATGCGTTGCAAGCCGTGGGCTACACAACCAATAGTCGGTATACTATTGGTAAGGCAGGTTCGGTGAGCCGTGATGTCAATGCCGAAAGCCAGGCCGCTAATAGTAGTTACATCGTAGGCCTGAAGTGCTTCTACCAGTTCTTCACAAATATGTACCCCCTGTGGGCTCGGTCGACGCGTGCCCACAATAGCTACCGTGCGCTTTGTATTAAGGTCAGCATTGCCTTTGTAGTAGAGTAGGGGCGGACTGTCCGGAAGATGCTTCAACCGATGCGGATAGTCAGGATCGGTATAGAAAAGTACCCGAATGCCGTGGGCTTCTATGAAATCCAGTTCGCGCTCTGCCATAAAAAGGGCATCCGAATTTCGGATACTATGGACTAATTGCGGACCAATACCCGGGACACTATTCAACTCTTTTTCTGTAGCTTCGAACACGGCACGCGCGCTACCACAGTAACTCATAAGGTTGCGGGCAGTAACTGCACCTACCTTAGGTATGAGCGTCAGAGCCACATTGTAGAAAATCTCATCATTCATTTGGCGGTACTGCTAGAGCGGAGCAGGCCAATAAAGCATGAAACATCTGTTTTCTCGTAATAATAAAGTAGAGTACCTTTCGGGCAAGACTGTTGATAATCGATAATAATGCTGCCATTGATAGGCAGGCATGAAGAACCTTTCCGCGTTAATTCCTAATTTCGCATTAAATATAGGATATTTCAGGTGTTTAAACCCAATTTTTTGTAGGTTTTTTGTATTTTATGATGCAAAAAGTGTTGAAAACCGTTAAATATGAGTGAGCAATCAGGTATGCTCCCAAAAATAGAAATCTTAATTATTGGGGGATTTTTTGTCTTGTTTATGATTTGGGCGGTTTCGAAGTGCTCCGCCACCCAACAGGCTTACGAGGTCCAGGCTCAGGAAGAGGCTACAGAGGCGGAAAGAGAAGACTCCCTTCGGAACGCCGGTATGGTAGGAGATTATGTTCCATTGGATACTACCATCAAGCGACTTAAGGAGCCTCCGGTTGAAGCGAGTCCCGCTGGTGAAGGTATTTCCACACCCCTCTATGTGATCACGCCCGCTTTAAACATGCGTACGGGGCCGGGTTTACGTTTTAAAGTCCTCGAACGCCTGGAGCTTTATGACGAGCTGAAGTTTCTTGGTGAAGTTACAGACACCACTCAGCGCATTGATCTGGGTGAGATCATCGTGGAAAAACCCTGGGTTAAAGTCCGAACCTCCAGTGGTAAAGAGGGATGGGTCTTCGGAGCCTGTGTCGATTATTACAAGCACGAGCTCAAAGGTGTTGTGACAGATTAGGAAAAAAGGCGGCAGTTGGAGCCTACCCTGAGCCTACAAATCATACAGCCGGATTACTTCAAGTAACTGTCGGCCAAGCTCCGGCTCGTCAGAGAACTCTTTATCCTCCAGCGCCGCTGCCCATCCCCGGATATCATCAATTGAAAGGGTTTTGAGATCACCGTAGGTGCCGGTGGTGATATAGAAACTGTGGTCCCTAAAACTAGTCCAGGCATTTTCATACTGCCTAAGGCAGCGCCCGTCGTAGGACTTTTGCTTGCCTTTCCAATCATCCGTGCAAGGCAGCAGAAAGTGGTTATTTCTTTCCCCTTCAGCCCATGCAGCCGTTCCAGCCTGACTGTGCAGCAGCGCATTTGCCATCGTAATCTCAGCTGGCACGCCAAATTTGCGCTCCTCGCTTTGGGCCACTTTATCAAAACGCTCAATGTAGTGCTGTATCCTTACTTTACCCATACGCTGCAGCCGGTCAAGCGCCAGTAGCTTTTTAGGGGTACGCGCGGCAGCAGTCAGGTCAAAATGCTCTGTTTTTGCAGTCGAAGTCGATGCCGTGAGGTTGTCGGTATACCGCTCGCTTTTGACCGCTTTCTCCTGCGGCAGGCCTTCGGGGGCTTGCTCCATTTGAACTGGCGTGTTGAGGTTGAGCTTAAAGCTGAGGTCTTTTTTTAAAGCGACAAAAATCAGTAAAGCAGCGATGCTTAACCTGAACCAATTGCGCTGTAAATAGGCTTTGATGTGTGCTGCTTGTGGATTCATGTTATAATACATTTTGTTTGATACAATTGTGTTTTAAACAAAAGTAAAACAAAAAGTTTTTAATTGCAACACCTGAAAACAATTTGTGAAGTACTTTCTTCGGCTGTCCTCGCAGATGCGGTTGTTTTTCCCTGTGGAATCCTGCATCTTTAGCACACCACCAAAGTACAGATCATGCGAGGACTCGTTTTGTTAGTCAGCTTAATGTGGGCTGGGTTGCTTTCTGCCCAAATACATAGCCCTTTCATCCATGTTGATCAGTTTGGATACCTGCCGGATGCTATGAAAGTGGCAGTCTTCAGCGATCCGCAGGAGGGATACAATAACCATTTGAGCTATGAGCCCTCCGCTGAAATACAGGTTCGGAATGCAGAGGGAGAACTCGTTTATACTGCTGCTCCTCAGGCTTGGAATGCCGGTGCAGTGCATTCCCAATCTGGTGACCGGGGCTGGTGGTTTGACTTTTCGGTAGTGAACGAGCCCGGCACATATTATATTTACGATCCCGTACAGGAAGCGCAAAGCGCAGCTTTTCAAATTGATGAGGGCGTGTACTACCCCGTCCTGAAAGCTGCCGGGCGCATGTTTTATTACAATCGATGCAATGCAGCCAAGCCACAGGCGTACGCCGGACAATGGACGGACGGGGTTAGCTTTCTTAACCCTTTGCAGGATGCCAACTGCCGCTATATCGGCGCTCCGGGTAATGCCAGCCTGGAAAAAGACTTGAGCGGAGGCTGGTTTGATGCCGGTGACTACAACAAATACGTCACTTTTGCGAGTAGCGCAGTGCATAACCTATTGTCTGCCTACGAGGAAAATCCGCAGGCATTTGGAGACGATTGGAACATCCCTGAATCCGGTAATGGTATACCTGACCTCATTGACGAAATCAAATGGGAGCTGGATTGGTTGTTGAAGATGGTCAATGAAGACGGCAGTGTAACTATAAAAATGGGTAGCCAAAATCATTCGGAAAATGCTGCTTCCCCTCCCAGTCAAAATACAGACCCCCGGTTCTACGGGCCTACCTGTTCTTCTGCTTCCATCGCTGCTGCCGGGATGTTAGCACATGCTTATTTCTTGTTCAATACATTTCCCGAGCTAGAGCCCTATGCGTCTGAATTGCTGGACCGGGCTGCTCTTTGCTTTGCTTACAGTATGCCTTTTGCGGAGCAAGGGACCTTTGAGACAGACTGTGATGACCTTAGTATTGTAGCTGGGGATGCGGACCGCAGCGCCGAAGACCAGACTGCTGAATTTGTGCTTGCGGCCGTCTACCTGTTGCAGGCTACGGGTGATATGGCTTATGGTGATTGGATAAGCACTTATGCTCCGGGGCTGGAGCAGATCGCATCCGGCTTCTGGGGACCGTATAATGTCCCGCTCAGTGACGCACTGATTCGCTACAGCAAGCTGCCTGATGCTGACCAGGCAATAGCTGGTCAGATTGAGGAGTCCCTTGAAGCTGATGTTAATAATAATTACAATGGGTATTACGGATTCTCCACCCTTGACCTGTACCGGGCGTATATGCCGGACTGGTCCTACCACTGGGGCTCCAATTTTGCGAAAGCTTCCTACGCCAACCTCAACTATCTGGTCAGTCAATCGGGAGTTGTGGCGGAAACTGGGCCTCTCCTGGAGTATTTGCAGGAGGGGCTTCACTACTTTCATGGCGTGAATCCGCAAAGCAGGGTCTATTTATCAAATATGTACCCTTTTGGTGCCGAGCACTCGGTGAATGAGATGTACCATCTCTGGTTTGCGGATGGCTCCATCTACGACCATGCCCAGGATTCACCTTTAGGCCCGGCTCCAGGCTATGTGGTAGGAGGCCCGAATGCCAGCTTTTCCATACCGAGCATCAGTCCGCCGGGGGATCAGCCCGTCCAGAAGAGTTACCTGGATTTTAATACAAGTTGGCCGCAAAATTCATGGGAAATAACAGAGCCTGCAATTTATTACCAGGCGACCTACCTTCGCCTGCTTGCACATCAGGTTGAGGCTGTTATGCCTACGGGGGTTAAAGAAGCACAAGTCCCTGAGCAGTACCGGGTTTATCCCAATCCAGTGCATAAAATTTTGCAAGTGGAGGGCGATATCCCTGCTGGAGGTTTTGAAATCTTCTCGCCTTCCGGAGGGCTTCTAAAGCAAGGGCGCTTTTTAGAGCATTCAGTTAATGTTAGTGAGCTGCCGGCAGGGCTTTACTTTCTCCGGATAGGGTGGTCTGTACAGCCTTTTGTGAAGCATTAAAAAAGGCTCCGGGGAGATAGTTCCCGAAGCCTTTTATGTGGTGGATATTACCCATCTTAAAGCTGCTCTAATGCCTGCTTAAGATCGGTTGTAAGGTCCTCCACGTCTTCCACGCCTACGCTCAGGCGAATCAACGAGTCTGTGAGGCCAACCTTTAAACGTTCTTCTCTTGGAATAGAAGCATGGGTCATCGAAGCCGGGTGGCCGATGAGTGATTCGACGCCACCCAGGGACTCTGCCAGGGTGAATATTTTTGTATTGCTTAGGACTTTAACGGCCAGTTCGAAGCGGTCATCGGCCAGATCAAAGGAGACCATTCCCCCGAAGTGGCGCATCTGCTTTTTAGCAACTTCATGCCCGGGATGATCGGTGAAGCCGGGATAATAAACTTTACCTACCTTATCTGATGCCTTGAGCACGAGGGCGATTTTTTCTGCATTTTGGCAGGCACGTTCTACCCGTAGGTGCAGGGTTTTGATGCCGCGCAGGACCAGGAAACAATCCTGCGGTCCAGGTATAGCACCTACTGCATTCTGGAAAAACTGGAATTGCTCTGCCAGCTCTTCATGGCGTGTCACGAGCGCGCCAAGTACGACATCAGAGTGCCCGCCCAGGTACTTAGTAGCAGAATGCAGAACGATATCGGCACCAAGGTCCAGTGGGTTTTGGAGGTAGGGTGAGGCGAAGGTATTATCAACGCAGCTCAGAATGCCTTTCTCCCGGGCAATACTGCATACGGCTTCAATATCTACAATATTGAGCATCGGGTTAGTTGGGGTTTCCACCCAAAGCAGTTTAGTTTTATCAGAGATAGCGTTGCGGACATCATCAAGATTATTGAAGTCGACAAAGGTCGATTTGATGCCGTAGCGCTGGTAAACCTTGGTCATTAAGCGGTAAGAACCACCGTAGAGGTCATTGGTAGAGACGATTTCGTCTCCTGGGTTGAGTAACTTCAGCACGGCGTCCATAGCTGCCAGGCCGCTGCCGTAGCAGATACCATGCTTACCATTTTCGAGGGCAGCGATGTTGTTTTCCAATACTGTCCGAGTAGGGTTTTGTGTGCGTGCGTACTCGTAGCCTTGGTGTTCACCGGGCGCAGACTGGGCGTAGGTAGAGGTTTGGTAAATCGGTGTCATAACAGCACCGGTTACCGGATCTGGATGAACGCCAGCGTGTATTGTCTTGGTTCCAAATTTCATAGTAGGGCTGTGTACTTTCGGCCCGCCTTGCAGCAGGCATGAACAATAAGATGAAGAAAAGGGCAATCTGATATGAACCAGATTGCCCTTTTGGATACCTCAGGCTTACCTGGGGCATTTTATACTTGACTGCTCTTAAGCGTTAACAGCGTCAGAGATTTCTTTACCGGGCTTGAACTTCACAACATTCTTTGCTGCAATTTGAATGGTTTCACCGGTTTGTGGGTTACGACCGCTACGTGCTTCGCGGTGGGAAACAGAAAAAGTACCAAAGCCAATCAGCGTAACTTTATCACCACCCTTAAGTGATTCAGTGATGCCGTCAAGTACTGCATTCAATGCATCAGTAGCTTGGGCTTTAGAAAGGTTCGCGCTATCGGCGATTTTGCTAATAAGATCTCCCTTATTCATTTCTGAATGTTTTAATTAGTTAAACTTAACGTGCGGCAAATTTATACGCTGGAACTGTGATTACCAAGTTTTAGCGCTCAAAAAAAAACCAGGAAGCTAGAATTTTCAAGGGTTTTGGACGTTTTGGATATATATTTGGCTTGAATTACTTTTGATACACGCTTATTTTTGCCTGATCAGAATAAAATTTGTTAAGATGCGCAGAAGCTTATTGTTATTAGGATTATGTACGGTTTTGTCTTTTATGGTGGTTTCCAGCTCTTCCTGCAACCGCAAGGCAGGCTGCCCAGCAGTGGAAAACGCTCATGTCAAGCCTAATCGTAAAGGGAATCTGCCGACCAAAGGGGGGAAATCGAGGTTGTTCCCGAAGAAGTTTAAGAAGAAGTAGGTCACGGTTGTTATTGCTTCCGCCGTGGATCAAGAGCATCGGTCAGCCCTTCGCCGAGCAGGTTGAACACGGTGACCGTTACAAAGATGGCCAGCCCTGGGAAAATAGCCAGCCACCAGGCTGAAAACTTGGTCCTTGCCAGATTGAGCAGAGAGCCCCAGGTCACCTCTTCCGCTGCTACCCCTATGCCTAAAAAAGAGAGAAAGGCTTCCATCAGTATAGCGCTTGCCACACCAAAGGCTATGGTAATCAATACCGGAGTCAGCGCATTGGGGATTGCGTGGCGGGCAATGATGCGCCATTCATTGTAGCCTAAAGCCTGCGCAGCTTCGATATACTCCAAATTGCGAACCCTGAGCAGCTCCGCCCGGATAAAGCGGGCGATACCGGTCCACCCAATCAACCCGATGATTGCCATAATATAAAAAACGGATTGTTCCTCGATTATCGCCACGATACTCAGAATGAGTAGTAGCCCGGGGATGGAGTTGACCACTTCTATGAGCCGCATGACACCCAGGTCCAGCGGGACAATGACAGGCTTTGCCCAAATACCCCGGTTTTTAAGCCAGCTGGCGAGTACATTCATAAGGCTTATAAGCCCAACTGCGATAAGAAGGCTTTTAAAGACTTCCCACCCAAATGAACCTTCATTCAGCGCAAAGGCCCGAACCTGAAACCCATAGAAGTAGGCCAGGACAAGCCCCAGCCCGTTCAGTAATAATCTTATTCGGCTCACCCTGAGACGTTCGTCCCCAAAATACCCAGCGAGGGCCCCCAGGAAAATGCCAATCAGGGCTGCAATACTCATGGCTACAATCCCTACGAGCATGGCGGTGCGGGTGCCAGCGATCATGCCGGCTGCAACATCCCTGCCCAGTTGGTCTGTACCGAGCCAGTGCCAAAACCGTTTGGATGGGACATCCTGATCATCACCCGGTGCAACGTAATTGCGGTTTTTACGGTCCATGGTCCTGGCCGAGTAGGGGATAGGAGCCCAAATGGCGTAATCGTAATCGTGTTCGTGCCAGCTATTCTGAAAAAAACGGGCCTCCCAGCTATCCAGGCCAAGCCCGACTGCATAGGACCTTAATACCGGGAAGTGAGATTCGCCCTCCAGCTCTGCGTAAATGGGTTTCTCATTGGCGATAAAGTCAGCAAATAACGCAAGGAAGCCTAGCACGTAAAGGACACGCAGAGACCAAACGGCCATGCGGTTTTTTCGAAATTGCTGGCGCACAATGGACCAGTAGCTCTGCGGGGGAGCTTGCTGCCGGCGAAGCTGTTCCGCCAGTTCCTGTTCTTTACGTACGCCAATCAGCATAATCAGTTTTTGTCTTTTCCATAGGAAACTCTGGGATCTACCATTGCATATAGAATATCGGCTACTAAAATACCAGTCATAGTCAGTATCGCTGCAAGCATAAGCACGGTGTAGACCACCGGCCAGTCCCGCTGAAATATAGCGTCTACTGTAAGTTTGCCCATACCAGGTATATTGAAAATAACCTCAATAACCACAGAGCCTGCAAATACAGCCGGGAAAATACTCGCAAACATGGTGATGATCGGAAATAAAGCATTGCGAAAAGCGTGCTTCCAGATGACAGGTTGTGCATTTAGCCCTTTTGCCCATGCTGTACGAATATAGTCCTGCCGGATCACATTTAGCATACCTCCTCTCACCTGACGGGAAATGAAAGCCAGCGCACCGTAAGTCAGGCAGAAAACCGGCAATACCAAGTGGGCGCCTGCTTCCCGGAACCGCCGCCAGAAAGGGGCATCCGGGGGAAGATCCCCCAACCCTAGTGATGGGAACCAGTCCATCCCGTACTCCGGGGTAGTGAAGAAAACAACCAACATAGTCGCTATCCAGAAGCTGGGCAAAGAATAGAATACAAACAACAGTAGTGTGGTGATCCGATCAAAGGTACTGTCCTTCCAAACCGCCGAAAAAACACCAATTGGTATGGATAACAGGTAGGCAATGAATATTGCAATCAGGTTCATAGTCAATGTCCAGCGAAGGGCATCAGCCATTTTATCTGCTACGGGCCGGCTGTCGATAAAAGACTCGCCGAAATCGAGGGTCAGGAAGTCGGTTATCCAGTTGTGGTACTGATTATCAAAGCCGTACCATTTAATATCCGGGATGTATAGCCTGACGGGGCTTGCTTGTTCCTTGAGCTGAGTGTAGGCCAGCTGTAGTTGGGCGACCTGAGGGCCTAGCGCTGCCTGAAGGGTAGAGTCTGCCGCGGTTTGACTAACGGCCTTGTCCAGCAGACTGCTGATGCGTTCATCCTGGTAGGCAAGGTAGAGTTGTTTAACAAGTGGCCGGACGCTTCTGACCGCTTCGGTTTTTCCCAGCAGTTGATCGGTGCCTTTGTCGGCTTTTCTAACAGCATGGTAGTAGTTGGAGATGGCTTCCCAGTTACCATATTTCTGTATTAGCTTGACGAGGTTTTCCCGCTCGTCGCGTTTGAAGATCCGGTAGAGGGTATCTGGGTAAGCTGCTGAGGACAAGCTCAGGTAAAATACAGGCTTGTCAAGCCCCAGGTAAGCGGAGGTTTCCCGATAGACCCGGTCTGCATCCGTTAGAGGGCGCTGAAAACCGCTGCCCATATCCCGGTTACGCTGCTCTACCGGATCGCCAGGGGCCATCTTACTCAACCCAAAGGCCAGTAAAGAGATGACCAGCAGGGTGGGCAGGAAGATCAACAAGCGTTTAAGCAGGTACTGCAGCATATACTGGGAGCGGCTAGCTCTCGGTTTTAAGTTTCAATAATGATGGAACGTACCCTGGGAATACCGGTGTGATCGGAGCCTCAAGTTCATTATTGATAATGAGCCGGCCGGTGGGCACCAAAATGGGTATAATTGGCATCGATTCGTGTATCTCAGCCTGTAGCTCCATGTATAGTTTTTTCCTTTCTTCCGGGTCCAGGGTAACTTGTATACGGTCAATCAGCGCATCAGTTTCAGGAGTAGCGAATCCACTGCGGTCATCGCCTTCAGAATGATACTCCTGCTTGGGCTCCCAGGTAATGGGCTGGATCCCTTTGGCGGCAGCTAACAGCTCAAAGTCACGGCGCCCCGCATCTTCCATATTAACGTTGTGCTCCTGTGGGGTGAGCTTGATTTCAATGCCAGCTTTTTTGGCAGACTCCTGCATTAATAAGGCTACATTCTGAGAAACCTGGCGCCCGGCTGTGTATTTGTAGTCAAGTGAAAGTTCGGTCAATACCCCGTCGATCTCTTTATCAACAATACCGTTGTTGTTGCTGTCTGTCCAGCCTGCTTCCGTCAAAAGGGCACGGGCTTTTTCTATCTCGTAGGGTATTGGCTTTATTTCCGGGTTGTGGTAAGAAGTCGAGGCCAGTACAGAACCGGTGGAGGGCTCTGCCAACCCGGAGAAAGCAGTGCTGATAATCGTCTCTACATCGGTAGCGTAGGCGAGTGCGCGGCGTACTCTTGGATCTTCCAGCTTAGCCAGGCGGGTGTTTATGTAAACAAAGGCGTGGACCAGCGAGGGAGGCGTAAAAAAATCAAAACGTTCGGCCACGAAAGCCGTCTCTTTGAGTTCGTTAAACTGCTCTGGGGCAATATTCGCTAAAACATCAAGTTGACCGTCTTTGAGTGCAGCCACCGCCGCAGTCTGATCCTGAATGGGGCGGAAAATGATCTCTTTGGAGTAGGCGTTCATCACCAGGCCGGCGTCCTCCACTTTATCCCCCCACCAATCTGCTTTGCGTTCCAGAACCAGGCGTTGCCCGGTTTGCCAGCGTACAAGCTTATAGGGTCCGCAACCATTGACGCCCTCCGGCTCCCGGCTGTAAAACGGACTGGTAAAATGCTCAGCAAACTGATTGATTTTTTCGTTCTCTTCCGCAAGTGCCTTTGCTTTTTCGCTGTCCATAAGGCTTTCCAGAGGGATGTCTGCCATCAGGCCCAGCGAGTCATAGTGATAAGCAGGCAGTACAGGTAAAGCGGCGCTTATCGCTTCTTCTCCGATAATGTACTTCTGGTCAGAATACACCGTGAAACGCTTGGGGTTATCTGCATCAATCCGGATTTCTTTAATAAAGGACAGGTACACCCGGTAGGGTGCAGCGGGCACTTTGGGGTTGAAGGTCGCCTTGAGGGTAAATAGAAAGTCCTCAGCAGTGACCGGTGTGCCATTGTCCCAGACGGCTTCCGGACGAATTTCAAAGGTATAGGCAACACCACCGGCGTAAGGACCTTCCTCAGGCAGCATTACTTCCGGTGCGCTGACCGCTAATGACGGCTCGAGCTCCAGGGTTTCCGGATTCAGACGCTGCAGGTAAGAAAAGGTGTTGCCGATAACCGTATTGGAATAGTTGCTTAGGGTCAATATGGGGTTCAACTGGTCCGGCTCTGCATCAAGCTGCAGGCTGACAGATTCGGGCGAGATGCCATCTCCCGTCTGGCTTACTTCCTGGTTTGTAGCCGTATCATCGCCACAACTGGAGAAGGCAAAAAGGCTTACGAAGATTAAAGTGTGGAGGGTAAAACGTAAATTCATGAGCTCAATTTTTTGTTTTTGGGGCTTTCTTTTAGCTAAGTTTATTGCATGGCTACATCACGTAGCACAAAATCCTGTACAAAGAATCCGGGTCGGCGTGCCGAGGCGATTGCATTAAAGCGCTTGCTTATGGCAATGCGTTCCTGGGGCGAAAATAGGAAAATGTAAGGCTGCTCTTCATAAATCAGCTCTTGAAATTCCAGGTAAAGTTCATGACGCTTTGCTTCGTCCAGTGTTACCTGTATCTGCTCAATTAAACGGTCAGCCTCTTCGTTGCGGAAGCTGACCCGGTTGCCACCGGAAGGAGTATCGCTCTCCGAATGCCAGAGTTGCTTAGGGTCGTCCGGTATAGGGGCTTGCCCCCAGCCGCTGGAGTAAATCTCGTAATCTCTTTTTTTGACCTGATCGATCAGGACGGTAAACTCCTTGGGTACGATATTGATGCTTACACCAGCCCGTTTGGCATTATCCTGAAACAGCAAGGCCTGGTTATTGGCAAATTTGCTACTGGAACTAATAACGTAATTAAGCTCAAGTTCTGTTAGACGGCCATTGAGGTTCTTGTCTACAATACCATTGCTGTTGGTATCTTCCCAGCCCGCTTCTGCCAACAAGCTTCTGGCCCGCTCCGGATCATAGGGGATCGGCGGCAGCTTATCGTGATAGTAAGGCTTGGTGGGATGGAATGGGCCAATGGTCCGGGTAGCAAGGCCATGGTAGAGGGTATTGATGAGCTCGTCCACATCCAGCAGGTGCGCGAGAGCACGGCGCACTCGTTTGTCCGCCAGTTTGGGTGATTTATTATTCAGGCCGATGAAGTAATAGACCAGCGCGGGCGGCGTGAGCAGTTCGTAGCGGCTTTGCACGAGTTCATTATCTTTGAGGGTGACGAAGTCCTCGGCATCAATCTGACTGGTAACATCGATTTGCTCATCCTTCAGTGCGGCAAGCATAGCGGTTTGATCGGGTATGATGGTGAAGACAAGCCGGTCAGGAGCGGCTTTAAGCATGGGGTAATCTTCCTGCAGCGCATCGCCCCACCAATTGGTTTTTCGGGACAACTCAATTTTCTGACCGGTTGACCAGCCTTCAAAAGTGTAAGGGCCGGAACCAGAGATAAAGCCTTTTTCACGTGAGTACTCAGGGCTGTTGAATACATCAGCAAAAGCCTGTATCGCCGGGTCTGAGGCCGCTAGTTTTGCAGCTTTTTCTGTGTTGGCCAGGTCAGCAACCGTATAAGGGGTCAACAGGCCTTCCGGATCGTATAGGTGAGCGGGCAAGACGGTCATATTGCTGATAGCGGGCTCCCCCAAAATATATTTCTTATTGGCAAATACGGTAAAGCGTTTGGGGTTGTCTTCATCAACTTCGACCCGGCTGATAAACTCGAGATAGGCCCTGAAGTGGGCCGCGCTCACCTTTGGGTTGAGTATCGCCTTTAGGGTAAATGCCAGGTCATGACCTGTAATGGGCTTGCCATCATCCCAGGTCGCTGCATCGTGGATCTCGAAGGTATAAGACATGCTTCCTGCATCGGGGCCTTCCTCAATTTCCCGAATGACGGGTGGATCCTTTGCAAGTTGGGGCTGCAGTTCTAGCGTTTCGGGGTTGAAGTGAAGCAGGTTTAGGAAAAGCTGTTCATTGACCACACGGGCATAGGTGCTTGCCGAAAGCAGGGGATTTAACCGGTCCGGTTCCGCCGGAAGGCGAGCGTATACCACGTTGTCCGAGCGTTTAAAAGCGACCTCCTTACCCTTATTACCGGAGGAGGCTTGGTCGCCCTTACAGCCGGAAATAAAAAAGCTAAGCATCAGCAGAACTACTGTGGAGCTAATTTTAGTCATATTTTCAGATTCGTTCAAAGGAAGAAAGACCGGGTCGTTTGACGGCAATAAAGGATATAGCTTGTCTTTGATACCTGTTTTTAAATTCGACTGCCCGTCCCCTGCGGTAAGTTTTGAAAAGCCGAAAGGCGTATCCTGGTTTTTGCCATCTTTTACCGAACTTGCCCTAAATTAATTGATTTGGTGAGGAATTTATAATTATTTTCAGGAAGGTGGGCAAGATGATCGGTTAATGCAACCTAAACCTTGCCTTGTGGCAGGTGTTAAAAAACTATCTGGAGCAAGTAATGCTCAGAAGTTCTATTGGTCAAAACAAAACCAACAATTATGGCTACAGTACTTATTGGTGGCGGAACCGGTTTAATTGGGACACGCCTTAGCCAGTTGCTAAAGGCAAAAGACTATAAGGTCAGCCACCTTAGCCGGACCGCCCGGCCCAATGCTGAGTTTCCTGCTTACCAATGGGATGTGGAGGCCGGTACGATTGACGAAGCGGCTGTGCAGCAGGCGGATTATGTTATCAATCTGGCAGGAGCCGGTATTGCTGACCGCCCCTGGACCAAAGCCCGTAAAAAACTGATTATAAGCAGCCGCGTACAATCTGCTGGCCTGCTCGCGGATACCTTCCAGCGCCTGGGTCATTTCCCAAAGGCTTTCGTTTCCAGCTCGGCTATAGGCTACTACGGTGACCGGGGCAACGAGTGGATGTCAGAGGAGACTACCCCCGGCGAAGGCTTTCTTAGCGAAAGTACAGAAGCCTGGGAGTCGGCTATTCAAGGTGTGGCTGCAACCGGTGTGCGCACTGTAGGCCTGAGGATCGGGATAGTCCTTTCCACTCAGGGCGGTGCGTTGGAGAAAATGCTGATTCCTTTCCGTTTTTACACCGGAACGTACTTTGGCAATGGAGAACAATGGTACAGTTGGGTGCATATAGATGATATCTGCCGCATGTTCATACATGCCCTGGAGACGCCATCTATGGAGGGATTTTACAATGGCGTCGCGCCCAATCCGGTGACCAACAAGCGATTGGTGACCGAAATGAAGGAAGCGATGGACTCACCGGCTATCATCATGCCTGCCCCTGCCTTTACTTTACGTCTGGCCATGGGCGAGATGGCGGATGCTGTGCTTTACAGTACCCGTGCTCTGGCTGATAAAATCAAAAAGACGGGTTTTACCTACCAATATCCTGTCATTGACAAAGCGCTGGAGGATTTACTGAAAGCATAGGGAAATGAATGGTTAATAAGCTCCAAGCATAGAACTTGTCTAAAACTTAATATATTCTACCGGGTCCACCGGTTTGCCTTTATGCCAAAGCTCGAAGTGCAAATGTGGCCCATCAGAAAGGGTGCCGGTATTTCCAATAATGGCGACTGCTTCGCCAGCCTTAACAAAACTTCCTGTTTCCTTCAGAAGTACAGAGTTGTGCTTGTAAAAGGTAATGGTATTGTTGGAATGCTGAATGCCAATGGTGTTACCCGTTTCCAAAGTCCAGTCTGAAAAGAAAATGAACCCATCCATCGCGGCTTTAATGGCGGTGTTTTTTGGGGCGAGTACATCTACACCGTAGTGCTTTTTATCTGGCATAAAAGCAGCACTAATCTCACCGGTGACCGGTGGCGAGAAAAAGAGTTGCTCCAAAGGCACATCGCCCGGAGGAAAATTGACGGGTCGGCCAAGGCGGGCAGTATTACCTACTTTCTGTAACTCCAGCTCTTCGCGCAGTTGCTCCTCCGCAGCGGAGCGCTTCACTTCCTGCAGGGAGTCCATCTGGATTTCATTCCCTGATTTCTTTTCTGCCTCTTCGGCTGTCTCCACATCCCCAACCAAAACTTTTTGGATATTTTCAGAATAAGCCCGTTGGGCAGCCAGCTGTTTTTCCAGGCCTTTCACTTCATCGTAGAGGGTTTCTACCTGGCGGCGGGCTTTATCGCCTTCGCCATAGCCGGGTACGTATTGGCGTAGCGGGGTGAAAGCGATAGCCGTGACGACCAAAATGGCAACCAACACCAGAATGGTGCTCGCTGCTACGTATACGTTGAGCAGTGTGAGCCGGTACGAGCCTACCTCTTCGAAGGTCTCGTTGTTCATAATGATGAAACGGTAAGTGTGCTGCAGGTTCTGCTTGGTCCGCTTCCACCAGGATTTGAATTTATCTTCGTTCGGTGCCATGCGAGTTTATTATGGATTACGCCAGTCCTTATAATTCGATGATAAGACTAAAAAGTAGGCTATTTATTTTTTTCCCATCACCAAAAGGGTTTGTAGTCTGTTAATAATAAAATAATTTTGGCATTTGGCGTTTATAATACAGTTCCGGGTTGGTAAA